>Ga0307314_10000013_pt1 | contig 58930 bp, 61 predicted proteins | sample ER_DNA_204_FD_194493 | JGI IMG/M metagenome (GOLD analysis project Ga0307314, IMG submission 194493) | Bulk soil microbial communities from the East River watershed near Crested Butte, Colorado, United States - ER_DNA_204 | ecosystem: Environmental > Terrestrial > Soil > Floodplain | place...
GTCGGCGGTGCCCTCGCGCGAGCCCAGGGCCGGGTTGGCGTCGAGCATCTCCTCCAGGGCCTCGAGCCCGATCAGCTCGCCCTCGCGGTCGAAGTCGGTGGCGATCACCAGCTCGTCCGCCTCTTTCGCCAGTTTTTTGATCGCTTTGACGACGTTTTTGTCCGTCGGCTCCTTGATCAGGTCGGCGTCGATCAGGTCGTGCAGGTCGGTCTTCTGCCAGTTCGAGTAGCCCTCGGGGAAGGCCGGGCCGAGCACGTGGCCCTTGAGGCCGACCGTCATCTGCTCGTTGCCTTCGGCGTCGGTCCAGGCGTAGAAGGGGACTTTGAAAGTCTTGTCCTCGCTGTTGGAGCCCTTGCTGAGGGCTTCGGCGATCTTCTTGGCGCTGTTGTTCTTCTCGGTGACGATCAGTCTCATGGGGCGGCGAGGGTAGCAGGGCCTCTCGGCTGCGCAAGCGGGCATCCATCCGTCCGATCTCCTTCCCGGCCCGGCCGGATCCGCTTAGGATCACCGCTCCATGAGGTGTCTCGTAACCGGCGGCGCCGGCTTCATCGGTTCGAACTTGGTCGATGCCCTGCTCGCCCGCGGCGACGCGGTGACGGTGGTCGACAACCTCTCCACCGGCCGCATCGGCAACCTCGAGCCGGGCCTGGGCAACGGCGCCGAGCTGGTCGAAGCCGACATCCGCGACGCCGAGGCGTTGAGCCGCCTGGCGCAGGAGAAGCGGCCGGAGGCGATCTTCCACCTCGCCGCCCAGATCGACGTCCGCAAGTCCCTCGCCGACCCCTGCTTCGACGCCGGCGTCAACGTCGGCGGCACCGCCAACGTGCTCGAGGCCGCCCGCGCCGCCGGCGCCCGGCGCGTCGTTTCGATCTCCACCGGCGGGGCGATCTACGGCGAGGGCCAGGGCCAGCAGCTGCCGCTGCCCGAGGAGGCGCCGATCGCGCCGCTCTCGGCCTACGGCCAGAGCAAGTTCGCGGCCGAGGGCTACGTCTCCCTCTACGAGCGTCTCTACGGCCTCTCCGGGGTCTCGCTGCGGCTCGGCAACGTCTACGGCCCGCGCCAGGACCCGCTCGGCGAGGCCGGGGTGATCGCGATCTTCTGCGGGCTGCTGAAGGAGGGCGGGCGTCCGAGGGTCTTCGGCGACGGCACCCAGACCCGGGACTACATATATGTGGGCGACGTCGTCTCCGCCGCGCTTGCGGCCGGCGACTCCGAGGCGGCCGGGGCGATCAACGTCGGCACCGGCAAGGAGACCGACGTGCTGGAACTGATCGAGGCGCTGAAGCGGCTCTCCGGCAACGAGAGCTTCGAGCCCGAATTCGCCCCCGCCCGCACCGGCGAGGTGCAGGCGATCTCGATCGACGCCGGTCGCGCCGAGCGCGAGCTCGGCTGGCGCGCCGAGATGGACCTCGACGAGGGCCTCCGCGTCACCCTCGAGTCCCTCTGATCAGTCGCCGCCTCCTCCGCTTCGCGTCCGGGGCGGCTAGGGCAGATCACTAACCTGTCGCCTATGCCTGCCCAGGCCTACGCCGGCAAGGAGTGTGTCTGCCAGTACCGCAAAGGGATTTGCGACCAGTCCTGCGTGCGGGACATGTTGGAGACGCCCTTCTACATCGCCTGCCTGAAACTGACCGGGCGCAGGTGCCTGGTCGTCGGCGGCGGCGACATCGGCCTCGAGAAGGTCGAGGGATTGCTGGCCTGCGGCGGTGACGTCACCCTCGTCGCCCCGGTCGCCCACCCGGAGCTGGAGCGACTCGCGCAGGAGGGCTCGATCCGGTGGGAGAAGCGCGCCTACGGCGGGTCGCAGGACCTCGAGGGGGTCTTCATGGTGATCGCCTGCACCGACGACTCCGAGGTCAACATCGGCATCTTCGACGACGCCGAGCAGCGGGCGATGCTGGTCAACATCGTCGACGTGCCGCCGCTCTGCAACTTCATCCTGCCGGCGATCGTCCGCACCGGGCCGCTGGCGATCGCGATCTCCACCGCGGGCGCCTCCCCCGCCCTGGCGAAGCGGATGAAGCGCGAGATCTCCGAGCTCTTCGGCGAGGAGTACGCGCGGCTGGCGGTGATCCTCAACGACGCCCGCGGCTGGGCGAAGGGGACGCTGCCGACCTACCAGGACCGCAAGGAGTTCTTCGAGGGGATCGTCAACGGCGAGCCCGACCCGATCGTGTTGCTGCGGGAGGGCCAGGAGGCCGCGGTGCTGGCGATCGTCGAGTCCGCCAAAGAGCGGGCCGCCGCCGCGCTGGCATAAAAGCGCTTCGGCTTCGCCTCAGCTGGTCCCGCAGGCGGAGCTGCGGACCTGCTCCAGCATCGAGCGCAGCTCTTCGGCCTGCTCGACGCTGAGGTTGGCGCTGAAGGCCGAGGCGAGCTCGGCCCGCACCAGCGGCCGCATCTCCTCCAGCAGCTCGGTCCCGGCCGGCAGCAGCGTCGCGTAGCTGACGCGACGATCGGTCTCGCAGAAGGTCCGCTCCAGCAGTCCCGCCTTGATCAGGCGGTCGACGAGCTTGGTCAGCCCCCCGCGGGTGATCACGAGCGCCTCGGCGAGGTCCCCCATCTTCAACCGCTGCTCGGGGGCGCGGTCGAGCGTCGCGAGGACCTCGAACCAGGCCAGGGGCGGCAGCTCGGCGGCGGTGAGGACCTCCTGCAGGCGCCCGGTCACGGCCGCGTGCGTCTGCGCGATCGCGATCCAGGCCTCGCGGTGGGGATCGAAGTCCACCCCTTTGCCATTGCTCCCGGCGAGTGCCGTGGTCGTCTCAGCCATGTCGACATCTTCTCACAAGAAGGTTGATCTGACAATAGTTGACAGGAAAATCATCTCTGCTACGATTGTTTCCATGTCAAAGGTTTCAGCATCAACCACCTAGGGAAAGAAGAGACCATGAGCGCAGAGACGATCACCCAGCAGCAGATTCCGGCGGGCACCTGGGCCGTGGACCCCGTCCACTCCTCGGTCGGCTTTGCCGTCACCCACAACGGCGTCACCACCTTCCGCAGCGGCTTCGACCGCTACGAGGCGCGCCTGACCGGCGGCGAGCAGCCGCGGCTCGAGGGCACGGTCGAGGTCGAGAGCATCGCGATCGACGAGGAGATGCTGAAGGGCCACCTCCTCTCCCCCGAGTTCTTCGACACCCAGCGCTTCCCGCGGCTCCGCTTCACCTCGACCGAGTTGAGCGTTGGCGAGGACGGCAGCGCCCGCGTCGCCGGCGACCTCGAGATCCGCGGCGAGACCCGCAGGGTGGAGGCCAGCGGTCGCTTCGCCCACCTCGGCGAGGACGCCTACGGGAAGAGCCGGGTCGGCCTCTCGATCGCGGCGACCGTCGACCGGCGCGACTTCGGGCTCGACTGGCAGGCCCAGCTGCCGAGCGGCGGCGAGGTCCTCGAATACGCGGTGACGATCCAGGTCGAGCTCGAGCTCGTCCGCGAGGAGGCATAGCGATGCGGGTCCTCGGCATCACCGGAAGCCTGCGCCGGGACTCCTACAACCACGCCCTGATGCGGGAGGCCGCCGAGCGGCTTCCCGCCGGGGTCGAGCTCGTCGAGTTCGAGCGCCTGGGGGAGATCCCGCCCTACGACGCCGACCTCGAGCAGCTGGAGCCGCCGGCCGCGGTGGCGGAGCTGCGCGAGGCGATGCGCGAGGCCGACGCCGTCCTCGTCGCCACCCCGGAGTACAACCACTCGATTCCCGGCGTGCTGAAGAACGCCCTCGACTGGGCCTCCCGCCCGGCCGGCCAGAGCGCCCTCACCGGCACCCCCTCGGCCGCGATCGGCGCCTCGACCGGGATGTTCGGCGCGGTTTGGGCCCAAGCCGAGACCCGCAAAGTCCTCGGCGCCCTCGGCGGCCGCGTGCTCGAGGCCGAGCTGCCGGTCGCCCGCGCCGCGGAGCTGTACCGCGAAGGCCGCCTCCAGCTCTCCCCCGAGCAGTCCCAGCAGCTGGAGGAGATCCTGGCGACCCTCGTCGCCGAAGTCGAGCAGCTGCAGCAGGACCTGGCCGTCGCCGCGTAAGCGCCGGGGCGGCGACGCGGTCCCGGGTTCAGCCCTGCGGCAGGGCGAAGAAGGCGATCGCGGAGAAGTGGGCGATCGCGGCGGCGATGACGAAGAGGTGGAAGACCTCGTGGTAGCCGAAGACGGCCGGGCTGGGGTTGGGGCGCTGGATCGCGTAGACGACAGCGCCGGCGGTATAGAGCAGGCCGCCGGCACCGACCAGCAGGGTGCCCGCCGGGCCCATCTGCGACCAGAGGTCGGGGAAGGTCGCGACCGCGACCCAGCCGAGCGAGAGGTAGATCAGGGCCGAGGCCCATTTCGGGTGGTCGATCCAGATCATCTCGACGATCGCGCCGGCGACCGCGCCGACCCAAACGACGGCGAGGATCGCCATCGCCAGGGTGCCTTCGAGGACCAGCAGGGCGAACGGCGTGTAGGTGCCGGCGATGAGGAAGAAGATCATGCTGTGGTCGAGCCGGCGCATCCACTGGCGCATCTGCGGCCGGGTCCAGTTGACCCGGTGGTAGAGGGCGCTGGTCCCCAGCAGGGCGGAGAGGCTGGCGACGTAGACCGCCACCGCCAAGGTCGCCCTCGGGCTGTCGGCGAGGATGATCAGGGCGGCACCGAAGCCCAGCGAGAGGAAGAAGGCCCACTCGTGCGAGACGCCGCGCAGCTTCGGCTTGACCGTCGCGAGCGCCTCGGCCGTCGCCTCTTTGGCCGCGCTCGCGCGGTCTTCGACGGCCTCTTTGGCCGCCGTCGCCCGTTCGCCCATCGCGTCGCGGGCAGCCGTGGCTTTCCCGCCCATCCGCTCTGCGCCCCTGCGCAGTTCCTCCATGCCAAGGAGGCTACCCGGAAGTTCATGCCGATATTGCGGACTTGTCACCATTAGGAGAGCGGTTGCGACCTTCCCCGATGCCTTTATTTGCGACTTCGGGCACTTTTTCCGACCGGCGAGTGAGCGATCCTGCTCAGTTACCGCCGAAAGCCGCTGAGAGAGGAGCATTTTGATGTCGAAGACCGCACTTGCAAGCCCAAAGAACGGTCTTGAGGGCCTCTCTATCGAGCGGCGTTTTTCGACGCCCGGAGTGCATCCTTTCGACGAGGTCGAGTGGGAGATCCGCGACGCGGTGATCGGCAACCCGGAGGCTCCGGCCTTCGAGCAGCGCGGGGTCGAGTTCCCGGTGACCTGGTCCCAGAACGCGACCAACATCGTCGCCCAGAAGTACTTCCGCGGGCAGATCGGCAGCCCCGAGCGCGAGAGCTCGGTCAAACAGATGATCGGCCGCGTCGCCGGGACGATCTCCAACTGGGGGCGCAAGGGCGGCTACTTCGCCTCCGAGGAGGACGCCGACGCCTTCGAGATGGAGCTGACCGCGATCCTGCTCAACCAGAAGGCGGCCTTCAACTCGCCGGTCTGGTTCAACGTCGGCTTCGAGGAGACCCCGCAGTGCTCGGCCTGCTTCATCTTGAGCGTCGAAGACAACATGGAGTCGATCCTCGACTGGAACACCAAAGAGGGCAAGATCTTCCGCGGCGGCAGCGGCTCCGGCATCAACCTCTCCAATATCCGCGGCTCCGAAGAGCCGCTGAAGAAGGGCGGCACGGCCAGCGGGCCGGTCAGCTTCATGCGCGGCGCCGACGCCTGGGCGGGGACGATCAAGTCCGGCGGCAAGACCCGGCGGGCGGCGAAGATGGTCGTTCTCGACGTCGACCATCCGGACATCGAGCACTTCGTCTGGTGCAAGGCCGACGAGGAGAAGAAGGCGGCCGCCCTGCGCGATGCCGGCTTCGACATGTCGATCGACGGCGAGGGGTTCACCTCGATCCAGTACCAGAACGCCAACAACTCGGTCCGGGTCACCGACGAGTTCATGGAGGCGGTGGAGGCCGGCGAGGAGTGGCACCTGACCGCGCGCACCACCGGCGAGCCGCTGAAAACGCTCGACGCGCGCGACCTGATGAACCAGATCGCCGATGCCGCCTGGCGCTGCGCCGACCCGGGCGTCCAGTACGACACGATCATCAACCGCTGGCACACCTGCCCGGAGTCCGGCCGGATCAACGCCTCGAACCCGTGCAGCGAGTACATGCACGTCGACGACTCGGCCTGCAACCTCGCCTCGCTCAACCTGATGAAGTTCCGCCGCGAGGACGGCAGCTTCGACACGGCCGAGTTCGAGCACGCCGTCGACATCGTCTTCCTCGCCCAGGAGATCGTCGTCGGCTTCTCCAGCTACCCGACCGAGGAGATCACCGAGAACGCCAACCGCTTCCGCCAGCTGGGGCTGGGCTACGCCAACCTCGGGGCGCTGCTGATGAGCGACGGCCTCCCCTACGACTCCGACGCGGGCCGCAACGTCGCCGCCGCGATCACGGCGCTGATGACCGGCCGCGCCTACCGCCAGTCGGCGCTGATCGCCGCCGGCGCGACCGGACCCTATGAGGAGTACGAGAAGAACCGCGACCCCCACAACGGAGTCATGCGGATGCACCGCGACGCCTCCTACGACGTCGACGGGACCGGGGTCAAGGGCGACCTGCTCGAGGCCGCGCAGCGGTCCTGGGACGAAGCGGTCGAGCTCGGCGAGGAGCACGGCTACCGCAACGCGCAGGCGACGGTGCTGGCCCCGACCGGGACGATCAGCTTCCTGATGGACTGCGACACGACCGGGATCGAGCCCGACTTCTCGCTGGTCAAGTTCAAGGAGCTGGTCGGCGGCGGCTCGATGACGATCCCCAACCGCTCGGTGCCGCTGGCCCTGCAGACGCTCGGCTACTCCGAGACCGAGATCGACCAGATCGAGGCCTACATCAAGGAGAACAACACGATCGTCGGGGCCCCCGGCCTGAAGGACGAGCACCTGCCGGTCTTCGACGTAGCGGTCGGCGAGCGGGCGATCTCCCACACCGGCCACATCGACATGATGGCCGCGACCCAGCCCTTCATCTCCGGGGCGATCTCGAAGACGGTCAACCTGCCGCAGACGGCGACGGTCGAGGACATCGCCGACGCCTACGCCCGCGGCTGGAAGGGCGGCCTCAAGGCGCTGGCGATCTACCGCGACGGCTCGAAGACGGCGCAGGCGCTGCGGACCGACGCGCAGGACGAAAAGGAGGCGGAGGCCGAAGTGCAGATGGCCGAGCCGGTCCGCAAGAAGATGCCGCTCGAGCGCGAATCGATCACCCACAAGTTCAACATCGCCGGCCACGAGGGCTACATCACCGCCGGCAAATACGACGACGGCACCCTCGGCGAGATCTTCCTCACCGACATCGGCAAGGAGGGCTCGACGCTGCGCGGCCTTCTCAACGCCTTCGCCACCGCGATCTCCCTCGGCCTCCAGTACGGGGTGCCGCTCGAGACCTTCGTGCAGAAGTTCAGCTACATGCGCTTCGAGCCGGAGGGGATGACGCGGAACCCGGAGATCCCCTTCGCCAAATCGATGCCGGACTACATTATGCGCTGGCTCGCGAGCCGCTTCATCGACGACACCGAAGTCCTCGAGGAACTGGGGATCATGACCCAGGAGGTGCGGAACAAGAAGGAGGCCGAGACCTCGCAGCTGGGCCTCGGCATCGCCACCGACACCGCCGGTCCGGCCAACGGCAACGGCCACTCCAACGGCGGCAACGGCAACGGCGAGGCCACCAAGGCGAGCGCTCCGGTTCCGGCCGCCTCGGCTCTGACCGAAACCCCCCCGGTCCGGCCGGCGAAGATGCAGGGCCTCGAACTCGGCCCCGCCTGCGAGCAGTGCGGCGGGATGATGCAGCGGACGGGCTCCTGCTACACCTGCAGCTCCTGCGGCAACAACACCGGCTGCGGTTGATCCGCACCTCCAGCTGAAGCACTAAAGGATCGGCCCCAGCGGCCGATCCTTTTCTCGTGGCAGGGGAAAACGACCTCGGATCGCTGCTGCGGATCTGCATCGTGCTGCTGTGCGTCGGCGCGGCGGCGCTGATCTGGGTGATCGTCAGCGGCGAGCGGCTCGACGAAGAGAGCGGCAAGGCACTCGCCACCGCCATCGTGCTCGCTTTCCTCAGCCTTGCTGGAGCCGCCGGGACGAACCTGATCGAGCGGCAGCCTGGGGTCGCGGCAGTGGGGTACCTGACGCTCGCCGTCGTGGCCGCCGCCTTCGCGATCACCTCCTACCTGATCTGGCACGACTCCTACATCGAAAGCACGACCACCGCCCACTGGGCCTGGTACTCGCTGATCGGCGCCTTCGCCCTTGGCAACACCTCGGCCCTGCTCGCCGGGCACGACGACGCCGACGCCGACAGCGTCAAGCTGGTGCGGCTGGGAACGGTGGCGGCGCTCTGGGCGCTGGTGGTCACCGTGATCGCCGAGATCCGCGCCTCCGGACACGACGTCGACCCGCGCCAGCTGGGCGTCACGGCCGTCGTCTACGGCCTCGGCGTCCTGGTCCTGCCGCTGCTGCGGCGCGTCGCCGACTAGAGCTCGACGCCGCGAGCGCCGAGCCATTCGGCGAGCGGCTCGGGCGGGCTGCCTTGGAAGACGAGGCGGACGCCCTCGCGGAGGACGTGGTCGCCGTTGTCGGCCTGGCTGGGGTTGGTGGCGAGCCAGAACGCGGCTGCCGCGGCGGCGAGAGCAGCCGGGTCGTCGCCCTCGGGGTCGATGCCGCGGACGGTACTGAGCAGCTCGCCCTGCAGGTCCTCGGCGGCGGTGGTCGGCCGGTCGTCGTCCTCGAAGCTCTCGAAGAAGCCGATCACCGCGGTGTCGGTGCCCTCCGGATCGACTATCGCCGTCGCATCGCGGACGGCTTCGGAGATGGTCGGGATCGTCTCGCGGTTGCCGGGCTTCATTGGGCAGATCCATACCCGGCAATGGAGAGACGGGAAACCCGTCAGCCCAAGATGACCTCGGCGTCGTGTCTCGGGGTCTCGGTGATCGCCCGGCGGTAGTTGCGCTCGGGGGCGGGGCTGGCCGGGAGGATCTGGCGGCGGCGGACCAGCTCACGGAGGACGACGGCCATCTCGAACTGGGCGAAGGCGGCGCCGAGGCAGCGGCGGACGCCGCCGCCGAAGGGGATCCAGGTGTAGGTCCCGGGCGGGTTGTCGAGGAAGCGCTCGGGCAGGAAGCGGTCGGGGTCCGGGTAGATGCCCGGGTCGCGGTGGATCAGGTGGATGCAGGGGGTGACACCGGCCCCGGCCGGGAGCTCGTAGCCGCCGATCTCGACCGGCTCGGTCAGCCGGCGGACGACGATCGAGATCACCGGGCGCAGGCGCAGGGTCTCCTGGATCGTCGCGGTCAGGTAGTCGTCCTCCCCAGCCTCGACCTCGGCCCGCAGCCGCTCGAGCTTCTCGGGGTGGCGGGTCAGCCGCTCCATCGCCCAGGCGAGCGCGGTCGCGGTGGTCTCGTGGCCGGCGACGAGGAGGGTGAGAAGCTCGTCGCGGATCTCGGCGTCGCTCATCGGGCTGCCGTCCTCGTGACGGGCCCCGATCAGCATCGAGAGGACGTCCTCTCGCTCCTCCAGGTCCTCGGCTGCCCGCCGCTCGGCGATCTCGGCCCCGATCAGGCGGTCGACCCGCTCGACCCGGCGGCGGAAGGCGGGGATCAGGTTGACGCGGTCGGGCCCGACCATGAGCACCGGCAGCAGCACCCGCGGGTTGGTCGTCAGGTCGAGGAAGTCCCGCAGCGCCTCGCGCAGCGGCTCCATCCGCTCGCCGTCGTGGACGCCGAAGACGGTCTCGATGATGATCTCCAGCGTGATCGCCTGCATCCGCGGCCGCAGCTTGTAGGGGACCCCGGTCGGCCAGCTCTCGATCTCGCGGGCGGCGATCTCGGTCATCTTCTCGCCGTAGGCCTGCATCCGCTCGCCGTGGAAGGGCGGCAGCAGCAGCTTGCGTTGGCCGATGTGCTTCTTCTCGTCGAGGACGAGGACCGAGTTCTCGCCCAGGATCGGGCGCAGGATCTGGTTGCCCTCGCCGGCGTGGAAGACCTTCGGGTCGCCGGTGAAGACCTGTTTGACCAGCTCGGGGTCGGCGAGGACGACCCAGTCGCCCTCGTAGGCGATCTTCAGCGAGAAGATCGGGCCGAAGCGGGCGCGGCCCTGGTCGAGGAGCCACTGCGCCTGGCGCGACCAGATCGCCGTCTGCATCACGCGGTTCATCCGCGGGCCCGGCGGCAGCCCGCGAACCGGGGCCGGCCCGTGCCCGTTGACGGACGTCCGCGATTTCGCCGCCGCCTCCACGAACCCGAAGCTATCTCCTGGCCACCTGGCCAGTGTGTGACATCGATCCGCGGGTGGCTCGCCAAGCCCGCCCGATAGCCTGCCGTCGTGGCGCTGCCCCGCTTCCCGCCCGCCGTCGAGCACCGGATCCTCAGGCTTGCCTGCAACCTGCCGCCGCGCCTGCAGCGGCTGCTCTTCGGAGCGCCTGCGCAGCTCGACGGGCAGACGCTCGCCCCCGACATCCAGGCGCTGCTGCGGATCGCCGCCCTGGCTCGCAGCGACAGCCTCGCCGAAGGGGCCGAGGTCGCCGACGCCCGAGCCCAGCGCCGCTACGAAGCAGAAGTCGTTGCCGCTCGACCGAAGATCCAGATGGCGCGGGTGGAAGAGGTCGAGATCCCGGGTCCGGCGGGGACGATCCCGGCGCGGCTCTTCGTTCCCCCTTCCCCCGCCGCCGGGCCACTGCCGCTGCTCGTCTACTACCACGGCGGCGGCTGGGTGATCGGGGACCTCGAGACCCACGACGCCCCCTGCCGCTTCCTCGCCGCCAACTCCGGCGCCCAGGTGCTGGCGGTCGACTACCGGCTCGCCCCCGAGCATCCCTTCCCCGCCGCGGTCGAAGACGCCTGCGGGGCCTACGCCTGGGCAACCGGATACCCGGACGATCCTCCGCTGGCCGTCGACCGGGTTGCGGTCGGCGGCGACAGCGCCGGCGCCAACCTGGCTGCAGCCGTCTGCCTGCAGGCGCGCAACGGAGGCATGCCGCCGCCCGCGATGCAGCTGCTGATCTACCCGATCACCGACTGCAGCCGGCAGTTGCCCTCCCGGGACCTGTTCCGCGAGGGCTTCCTCCTCACCCGCCGCGACATGGACTACTTCGAGGACCGCTACCTGCCGGCGGGAACCGACCGCGGCGACCCCCGCGTCTCGGTCCTCCAGGCCGAGGACCTCGGCAACCTCCCTCCCGCCTACGTCGCCACCGCCGGCTTCGACCCGCTGCGCGACGAGGGCGAGGACTACGCCGAGCGCCTGCGTGAGGCCGGCGTCGCGGTCGCCCTCCGCCGCCACCCCGGCCTCGTCCACACCTTCGCCAACCTGACCGCGATCTGCCCCTCGGCGCGGCAGGCGATGCTGGAAGCGGCGGGGGCGCTGCGGATGGGCCTGGCCGCCTGAGCGGCGCCCCGTCTACTCGTACTGGAGAGACTCCAAGACGTCGAGCCTGGAGGCCCGGCGGGCCGGCAGGATCGCCGCCAGGACGCCGGCCAGGCCCGCGAGGACCAGGAGCACGATCAGCGATCCCACCGGGTAGGACAGCGTGAAGCCTTCGTCCTTCAGCGGCTGGGCGATCAGCGTCGCGAAGATCAGGCCGAGGATCAGACCGAGGATTCCCCCGATCAGGGCCGTGATCACCGCCTCGTAGCGGATCATCGTCCGCACCTGGCGGCGCGACATCCCGATCGCCCGCAGCATCCCCAGCTCGCGGGTCCGTTCGTGGATCGAGAGCGCGAGGGTGTTGGCGATACCGAAGAGGGAGATCAGGATCGCGAAGGCGAGCAGGGCGTAGACCAGCATCACCAGGCCGTTGATCTGTTCTTCGCGGCTTTCCTTCAGTTCCTCCTGGTTGAGGACTTCGGCCACCGGGAACGCCGTTTCGACCCCTTTCGTCAGCAGCGCCTGCACCCGCCCGGCGTCCGCCCCCTCTTCGAGCTCGACGAAATCCGTCAGGTCCTGGGTCTGGCGGAAGTCGCGCGCCATCACCCGCTGGGTGACGAGGACGCTGCCGAGGACGCCCAGCTTGGAGTCGAACTCGCCGACGACGCGGAAGCTCGGGCGGGACAGGGCCTGGGTCAGCAGCACGAAGCGGTCGCCGAGCGCGAGGTCGTGGGAGCTTGCGAAGTCGTCGGAGACGATCGCCTCGGTGTCGGTGAGGTCGCGCAGCGCCTGCGGGCCGCCCTGCTTCCATTCGATGTTGACGGTCCGCCCGATGTCGGGGGACGGCGCATTGACCCGCGTCGTCGCTCCCAGGCCTTCCCGTTCCAGCACCTTCGCTTCGGCGCCCCGGATCGTCGCCACCAGTTCGACGCCGGGGACCCGTTCGGCCGCCCTGGCGGTCGCGTTGGGGATCGGCGAGAAGCCGTCGGTATTCTGGATCACCAGGCCGCCGGCGAAGTTTTCGTCGACCACCTGCGCGACCGTGCTCTTCAGCCCGGCGGCGAAGACCGTGACGAAGGCGACGAGGGTGACCCCGATCATCAAAGCCGCGGCGGTCACCGCGGTCCGGCTCGGGTTGCGCTCGGCGTTCTCGCGGGCGAGCCGGCCGGTCAGGCGACGCAGCCGCTCCAGCGGCCAACCGGCGACGGAGGCGAGTGGCGCCACCAGCCGCGGGCTGAACAACGAGACCGCGAAGACGACGGCGACGGCACCGCCGCCCATCAGCCCGGCGCGGGTCCCGGCACTGCCGCTGCCGAAGAGACCGAGCAGCACCATCCCGAGACCGGCGACGGCGAGGAGGACCGAGAGGGCGAGGTAGACGGCGCGCCGGCGGCGCGTCGGCGTCGGCCGGAAGGAATGCAGGGCGGCGATCGGCGGCACCTGGGTCGAGCGCAGGGCCGGCACCAGCGAGGAGACCAGGGTGACGACCACCCCGACGAGGAGGGCGACCACCACGGTGCGCGACTCCAGCACCAGGCTGGTCGTCGGCAGGTCGATCCCGAAGGCTTCGAAGAGCGAGTTGATCCCGGTCGCGATCAGGAAGCCGCCCGGGATGCCGATCAACGCCCCGAGCAGTCCGATCGCCACCGCCTCGACGATCACCGCGGTGAGGATCTGGGGCCGCGAGGCGCCGAGCGTGCGCAGCATCCCGAACTCGCTGACCCGCTGGGCGACGGTGATCGAGAAGGTGTTGAAGATGAGAAAGGAGCCGACGAAGACCGCGATGAAGCCGAAGACGAGCAGGAAGATGCGCAGGAAGCCGAGGTTTTCGCGGATTTCTTCCGAGGCGCGGTCGGCGTTTTCCGCGGCGGTCTCAACTTTGATCCCCGCCGGCATCCGCTCCGCGATCCGCCGTTTCAGCGTCTCCGGCGAGACGCCGTCGTCGGCCGCGACCGAGATCTGGTCGAAGCGCCCGCGCTTGTGGGTGAGGCGCTGCGCCACCGGCAGCGTCACCTGGGCGATCGAGGCCCCGCCGAAGGAGGCGCTGCCGAGCTGGGTCAGGCCGACGAGCCTGAAGCTCTCCAGGTTGCCCTGGCCGATCAGCTTGATCGTTTCGCCGATCTTCACGTCCGCGGCTTCGGCCGCCGCCTTGTCGAGCGAGGCTTCGGTCGGCCCCCGCGGCCGGTGGCCTTCGACGTAGGTCAGCGACTCGAGCCTCCGCGGCTGGGTGGAGGAGATGAACTTCGGCGCGAATTTGTTGCCGATCTTTTCGTTCTCGGCGTTGAAGAAGGCACCGGGGGTGAAGATCGCGCCGGAGGCTTCGCGGACGCCCGGCGTCCTCTCCACCCTGGGCAGCAACGAGGCCCGCAGGGTCGGGATTTCCCCGCTTTCCTGTTTGACCGGGTTCTCGGCGCTGACGACAACGCTGGTCCCCTTCAGCGACTCGCTGAAGATTTCGTCGAAGGCGGCGAAGATCGTGTCGGTGAGGACGAAGGAGCCGGCGACGAAGGCGACGCCGAGGAAGACGGCGAAGGCGGTCAGCAGGGCCCGGACCTTGCGAGCCCAGAGGCTCTTGAGGCCGAGGCTAGTCAATCTGCTTCTGCAGCTCGATCACGTCGTCGGCCGAACCGGGGGCGGCGTCGCTGACGATCTTCCCGTCCTGCAGCGTGATCAGCCGGTCGGCGTGGGCGGCGGCGACCGGGTCGTGGGTGACCATCACCACCGTCTGGCCGAAATCGTCGACCGCCCCTCGCAGCAGCTGCATCACGTCGGCGCTCGCCTTCGAGTCGAGGTTGCCAGTCGGCTCGTCGGCAAAGACGACGGCCGGCTTGCTGACCAGGGCGCGGGCGACGGCGACGCGCTGCTGCTGGCCGCCGGAGAGCTCGGAGGGGCGGTGGGTGCGGCGGTCCTCGAGGCCGACGGTGCGGACCAGCTGGTCGACCCAGGCTTTGTCGGGCTTGCGGCCGGCGATCGAGAGCGGCAGGACGAGGTTCTCCTCCGCGGTCAGGACCGGCAGCAGGTTGAAGAACTGGAAGACGAAGCCGAGCTTGTCGCGGCGGAGCTTGGTCAGCTCCCCGTCGTCGAGGGCGGTGATGTCGACCCCGTCGAGCTCGACCCTGCCGGAGGTGGGTTTGTCGAGGCCGGCGAGGATGTGCATCAGCGTCGACTTTCCGGAGCCCGAGGGGCCCATGATCGCCGTGAAGCGGTCGCGCTCGAAGCTGGTCGTGACACCGTCGAGGGCATCGACGGCGGTGTCCCCCTGGCCGTAGCGGCGGCGGATCTCGGTGGCGACGACGACTGGTCCGTTGGCGCTCACTGCCCCGCACGGTACCCGAGCCGGCAAATAGGGTGCGGCCGTGCCCCTAGCCGACCGCTTCGACGGACTCCTGGTCGACCTCGACGGCGTCGTCTGGATCGGCCGCGAGCCGGTCCCGGGGTCGCCTGAGGCGCTGCGGGCGCTGCTCGAGGCGGGCAAGCGGATCGTCTTCGTCACCAACAACCCGGGCCGCCCGCCCGCCGCCTACGCCGAGCGCCTTGGTGAGCTGGGGGTCGAGGTCGGCGAGGACCAGGTCGTTACCGCCGGGATGGTCGCGGCGCGCCTGGCCGGAGAGGCTGCCGAGGCGACCGGCGGCACCGGCACCGCCTTCGTGATCGGCGGCGAGCCGCTGAAGGAGATGGTCACGGCGAGCGGAGCGCGGGTGGTCGAGGGCGAAGAGGCTTGGGAGGCCGACGTCGTCGTCGTCTCCGGCCACCGCGGCTTCGACTACGCGGAGCTGCTGGCGGCGAAGCGGGCGCTCGACCGCGGCGCCGCCCTCTTCGCCACCAGCCACGACCCGACGATGCCCTACCCCGGCGGCGAGCTGCCCGGGACCGGCGCGATCCTGGCCGCGGTCGAGACCGCCAGCGGCCGGCGGGCCGAGATCGCCGGCAAGCCGGAGCGCCACCTGTTCGAGATGGCGCGGGAGGCGCTCGGCGACGCCGTGCGGGTGGCGATGGTCGGCGACCGGATCTCCTCCGACGTCGCCGGCGGCCGCGCCGCGGGCCTGCAGACGATCCTCGTCCTCAGCGGCACCACCTCGCGGGAGGAGGCCGCGGCCGCCGATCCGGAGCCCGACCTCGTGCTCGAGGACCTCCGCGCCCTGCTCGCGTGAGCGCCGCCGCGGCACCGCAGCGGCGACCGGGCGTCAGCTTCGCCGCCGTCTTCGCCGCCACCTTCTGCGGCCTCGTCGCCGTCGGCTCGGTGCTGCCGGTCCTCCCCCGCTACATCCACGGCCCGCTCGACTCCGGCGACGTCGCGGTCGGGATCGTGATCGGCGCCTACGCGGTCACCGGGCTGCTGCTGCGGCCGGTCGCCGGTCGCCTCGCCGACACCCGCGGGCGCAAGCCGACGGTCCTGGTCGGGACTGCGCTGGTGGCGTTGAGCGGGTTCCTCTACCTGCCGAGCCTGGGGCTGGCCGGCCTCGTCTTCGCCCGCCTCGTCCTCGGCGCCGGCGAGGGCGCCGTCTACACCGCGGGCTCCGCCTGGATCGTCGACCTGGCGCCGGAGGAGCGGCGGGGCCGGGTGCTCGGCCTCTACGGCCTCGCCGTCTGGGGCGGGCTCAGCGTCGGCCCCCTGGTCGGCGAGGGACTGCTGAACCTCGGCGGCTACACCGCCGTCTGGATCTGCGCCGGGACGCTGCCGATCCTCGGCAGCCTGATCGCGCTCGCCGCCCGCGACCCCTTCGTCCCGGTCGCCCACGCCGAGCCCCACCCGCTGATCGCTCCGGAGGCGGTCGGCCCGGGGTTCGCGATCGGCCTCGCCTCCTTCGGCTACGCCGCCGTCGCCACCTTCATCGTCCTCCATCTGGAAGCGCGCGGGGTCGGGCACGGCGCCACCGTCTTCGCCGCCTTCGCGGCGATGATCGTCCTCACCCGGCTCGTCTTCGGCGACCTGCCCGACCGGATGGGCGCGGCGCCGGTGGCGATCACCGCCACCGTCGGCGAGGCGCTGGGCCTCCTCCTGATCGCGGTCGCCCACAGCCTCCCCGTCGCGATCGCCGGCGGGATGGCGATGGGCGCCGCCTTCTCGCTGCTCAACCCCTCGCTGATGCTGATCGCCCTCGGCCGCGTCACCGAGCAGGCGCGGGGCGCGGCGATGGGCACCTACACCGCCTTCTTCGACGCCGGCGTCGGCCTCGGCGCCCCGATCGCCGGCGCCGTCGCCGCCCTCAGCAGCTACGAGGGCGCCTTCTTCTTCGCGGCCGCCGTCTGCCTCGCTTCAGCCCTGATGATCTTCGTCCGCCTGCACCCGGGTTGAGCGAAGCGAAGCGTTGTTGCCGACCCCGGACCGCTGGCGCCGTCACCGCTCGCTGATCAGCAGGGTCTGCAGGGCGCGGCCGATCCGGCCGCCGCCGTCGAACAGCGTCGACTCGGCGGTACCGGCGCCCTTGGGCCGCGGCAGGGTCGCCGCGTCGACCCCGATCCACTCCCCCTTCGGCATCCGCTCGAGGTGGACGGTGAGGTCGACGTTGATGAAGAGGTAGCGGCGGAAATCGAGCGCGGCGCTGATGCCGTTGCCGACGTCGGCGGCGACGAGGGTGCGCTGCAGCGGCGTCGGCTCCTCCCCCGCCACCAGCGGCTGCCGCATCCGCAGCCAGGCCGCCGCCGGCCCCGGCTCGAGCCAGCCGCCGGCGACGAAGCGCACCTCCATCGCCGAGTGGTACCCGTGCTCCTGCACCGCCGGGAAGAACTCGGTCGGGCTGCCCTCCTCGGGAGGCGGCGGCGGCTGGCTCGCGACCAGGGCCTCGCCCGGCAGCTCCAGCTTCGCCTTGCGGATCCGCCATCCGCGGGCCAGCATCAGCACCTCGCCGTCGAGATCGCTCAACTCCGCCTCGACCATCTGCACCCGCCGGCCCGGCCGCGCCACCCGCGCCTCGACCCGCACCAGGGCGATCGGAACCGCGCGGAGGATCTCGAAGGTGAGGCGGCCGACCTGGAAGTCATCGGTCTCGGGCAACCCCTCGATCGCGTAGCCGAGCAGCGCCGCCGGCGGCCCCGCGTGTTGAGCGTCGGGATCCCACGGTCCGCGGGTCAGCTCCGTGGCGCGGAAGACATCGCCGTCGGGCTCATAGAAGGCGTCGAGCACGCCGCCATCCTAGGGCCGCCCCACCCATCCGAGTTTCGACACAGCCGGGTGGGGCGAAAATCGGATGGGCGTTCAGCAGTCGCGGATGCCGAACTGCTGGGTCCAGACGTGGGCGCCGCTGAACCCTTCGAGCTCTCCGACCTGCAGGCCGATCCCGATGTCGTCGTATGAAGACCCCAGGATGTTTTCCCGGTGGCCCTGGGAGTTCATCCAGAGACGGAAGATCGCCCGCGGCGTGGCGGTGCGGCCCGCCGCGTAGGCGATGTTCTCCCCCACGCAGCCGCCGTAACCGAGCTGTTCCGGCCAGTAGCCGACTTCCCGGCCGCAGGCTTCGTGACTGAAATCGTCGCAGCGGAGGATGTCGCCCGACTTGCGGCTGGCCGACTTGGCGAGCACGGCCGGCGCCGCCAGCGGCGCGAGCCCGCGGTTGGCCCGCGCGTGGTTGACGAGGCAGAGCATCGCCTTCTCCTGGGCCGCCGCCGGAGCGCTTGCGTTGCCCTGTCCGGCGCAGGACGCCGCCGAGGCCGCAGGAGCCGGCACGAGGGAGCCCGTTACCGCGGCCACCGCCAAGAGGAGCACGATCTTGACCCGCTGCTTCATCCGGCCCGTACTACCCGAGGCGTACTCTTTTCTCACAGAGCGAAAGGAGAAAGATGACGACGAAAGTCGAGAAGTCAGAGCAGGAGTGGCGCCAGGAGCTGACGCCCGAGCAGTTCGAGGTAACCCGCAAGGCCGGCACCGAGCGCGCCTTCACCGGTCCCTACTGGGACGAGAAGGCGGAGGGGATGTACCGCTGCGTCTGCTGCGGCACCGAGCTCTTCTCCTCCGACACCAAGTTCGACTCCGGCACCGGCTGGCCCAGCTTCACCGAGCCGGCCAACCTCGAGCACGTCGAGCTGCGGCCGGACAACAGCCTCTTCATGCGCCGCACCGAGGTCGCCTGCAAGCACTGCGACGCCCACCTCGGCCACGTCTTCGACGACGGCCCGGCCGACAAGGGCGGCAAGCGCTACTGCATCAACGGCTGCGCGTTGAGCCTTGAGGAGAAATAGCGGCGCCCGGACGCGAAGCGGAGGACGCCGCGCCTGAACAGGGGACTAGAGCGAGCCGCCGCCGGCGCCGAGGTAGCTGAAGCGCACTGCCAGCGCCACCGCCTCGGTGCGGGTGTCGACCTCGAGCTTGGCGATCGCGTTGCGCACGTGGGTGTGCACGGTCGCCGGGCTCAACTGCAGGCGGTCGGCGATTTCCCTCACGCGCAGGCCCTCGGCGAGGAGCTCGAGGATCTGGCGCTCGCGCGGCGAGAGCTCGAGCAGTTTCTCCACCTCCGAAGGCTTGCCGCCGGCGAAGTCGCCGCCGAGGAAGGTGCCGCCGCCGGTCACCGCTTTCACCGCTTTGGCGATGTCCTCGGCCGGCGCCGACTTCAGCACGTAGCCGGAGGCCCCGGCGCGCAGGGCCAGCGCCAGCAGGTCCGGCTGGGCGTGGGCGGTGAAGATGATCACCTTGGTCCGCGGCCGGACTTTGAGGACCTCCTTGGTCGCCTCGATGCCGTCGCGTTTGGGCAACTCGACGTCGATGATGAGGACGTCGGGTTCCAGCTCTTTGACGACGTTGACGACGTCGCGGCCGTTGCCTGCCTCACCGACGATCTCGACGATCGGGGAGTTGGCCATGCGCGACTTGATCGCCTCGCGGACAATCTCGTGGTCGTCGCAGAGCACCACTCGCTTCGCGTCGCGGACGCTCGTACTCATCGCGGCGCGATTCTTTCAGGCGCTCCGTACGGATGCAAAGTTTTGGGTAGCGTGAAACTCCCGTCGCTTTCCTGGCGATTCTCGATCAGGGCGATGATCGTGCGGCCGACGGCGCAGGCGGTTCCGTTGAGGGTGTGGACCGGTTGCGGCGCCTCGCCCTCGGCCGGGCGGTAACGGGCGCCGAGCCGGCGCGCCTGGTAGTCGGTCGTGTTCGAGCAGGAGGTGAGCTCGCGGTAGCGGCCCTGGCTCGGGATCCAGGCCTCGCAGTCGTACTTCTTCGCCGCCGGGGCGCCGAGGTCGCCGACGGCGACGTTGACCACCCGGTAGGGGATCTCGAGCTCGCCGAGGATCCGCTCCTCGATCGAGAGCAGCCGCTCGTGCTCCCCGCCCGAGGCGCCGGGGTCGACGAACGAGAACATCTCGACCTTGTCGAACTGATGGACGCGGAAGATGCCGCGGGTGTCGCGACCGGCGGCACCGGCCTCGCGCCGGAAGCAGGTCGAGAAGGCGCAGTAGCGGAGCGGCAGCGCGCCGCCGTCGAGGATCTCGTCGGCGTGAAGGCCGGCGAGGGCGACCTCGGAGGTCCCGGTGAGGAAGAGCTCGTCCTTCGGGACCTCGTAGATCTGGTCGCGGTCGCCGGGGAGGAAGCCGGTCCCCTCCAGCGCCTCTTCGCGGACCAGGACCGGCGGCACGACCGGCTCGTGGCCCTCGCCGCGGGCCAGCTCGATCACGAAACGGACCAGGGCCAGCTCGAGCAGGACCAGGTCCCCCTTCAGGTAGGCGAAGCGAGAGCCGGAGAGCCTCGCCCCCGCCTCCATGTCGATCAGGCCCAGCTCGGTGCCGATCTCGAGGTGGTCGCGCGGTTCGAACTCGAACTGCGGGCGCTCGCCGACCTCGCGGAGGACGACCGCGTCCTCCTCCGTGTCCCCTTCGGGCGCGTCGGGATCGGGGAGGTTGGGCAGGGTGAGGGCGAGTTCGCCGAGTTGGGCGTCGACCCGCTCCAGCTCCTCTTTACCCGACTCGATCCGTTCCTTCAGCTCCCCCACCGTCGCCATCAGCTGCTCGGCCTCGGCCTCTTCGCCCGCCTGTTTGCGTTCCCCGATCTGCTTCGAAAGGCTTTTCCGCTCGGCCTGGGCGCCCTCGACCTCGGGCAGCAGCTCCCGGCGCCGGGCGTCGAGCGCCAGCAGCTCGTCGACCTGCTCCGCGGCTCCGCGCCGCGCCAGCGCCGCTCGGAACCGCTCGGGGTCGGAGCGGATCGCCTTCAGGTCCAGCATGGGAGGTCCCGCTCAGGGAGCTTTGGTTTCGCCGGGCCGCGGCGATTGTTCGGCTTCGGAGCCGGCGTACTTGGCGACGAATTTGGCGACGGCCTTGGCTTCTTCGCCGACGACGATGTTCTGGGGCATGATCGCGCCGGAGAAGCCGCCGTTCTGGATCGCGAAGAGGGCGTCGTCGAAGGACTCTTCCCGCTGGTTCAGGTTCGGGCCCTGGGTGCGCTCGCCGCGGTTGCCGCTGCCCTGGCTGCCGGCGGCGCTGAGGGTGTGGCAGCCGGAGCAGTGGGTCGCGAAGAGGACGGCCCCGTTGTAGTTGGGGTCGCTTTCGGAGACCGCGAGCTTTTCTTCGCCGAAGCCGCAGGCCGAGAGGCCGAGGGCGGCGGCGAGGAGAAATCCGATGATCAGCGCGGGACGCATGCGGCGGGCATCATATTGTCTGGAGCCGATCTAGCTCCTTGACGATGCCGCCGCCCGATCCAGACGCCTTCCGCGCCGCCATATCGGGGCTCCCGACCGGGGTCACGATCGTCACCGCCGGCGGGCCCGAGGGACCGGCCGGCGCGACCGCCAACGCGGTCTGCTCGCTCTCGATCGAGCCGATGATGATGCTCGCCTGCCTCGACCGCGGCTCCCGCACCCTGCTCGCCGTCCAGGCTGCGGACAGCTTCGGCATCAGCGTCCTCCACGCAGGCCAGGAGCCGATCGCCCGCGCCTTCGCCACCAAGGCCCCCGTCGCCGAGAAGTGGTCCGGCATCGCCTGGAGCGACCGCGACGGCCTCCCCGCGATCGACGACGCCCTGATCTGGATCGCCTGCGACCTCCGCGACGTGATCTCCGCCGGCGACCACGTGATCGTCACCGGCGAAGTCCGCGCCCTGGAGACCAAGGAGGGCGACCCGCTCGTCTTCCACGGCGGCGAATACCGCCCGTTGGGATAGACAAGGAACTCAGTGCGAAGTTGAGCACCCATACGGTGCCCAATTCCGCTTTCGGGGAAACCAGCGGCCCTCAGCAGCCGGGACCTAGAGCCCGCTGGTCCCCGCTGCCCGCAGCCCGAGGAAGAAGATCACTCCGCAGCTGACGGCCATGATGCCCATCTCGCGGCGGACGATCGCGAGGGCTAGGGACTCCTGCTCGTCGGCGGTGAGGGACTGGGGGTCCAGGTCGCCGACCTCGCGCTGGGCGGCGTCGAGGCGGGCGCCCTCGGCGATGAAGGAGACGACGAGGGGGAGGATGCCGTAGAGGTAGTGGAGGCCTTCCTTCGGTTCGTGGTCGGTGACGACGAGGAGGCCGCCGAGGAGGGCCTGGAGGAAGACGGCGACCTGGGCCGCGCGGAGCAGGTACCAGAAGGGGATCGAGGGCCGGTCGCGGTACCAGGCGATGCCGCCGACGAGGCCGGCGGCGAGGTTGAGGGCGATCAAAAGCACGCCCACCGCGATATGCAGCCCGACCACGGTCAGTGCCCCTTCGATAGCCCGCGCGTGCGGCTGGCGAGTGCCGGACCGAGCGGGGGTAGGACGCAGGGAGGCCGAATAGCAGAGCTATTTGGCCGACTGAGGACGACGCCCCGCGAAGTGTGTCCGGCGCCGCCAGGCGCGCGTGGGGGCTGTCGAAGGGGCACTATATCCGCCTAAAGGGGTCGGGATTCGGCTTGCTGATGCGAAAAAGCACTATGTAGCAAGTTGTCACAATGTCGGTGTATAACAGCGCTGACGGACCCCACCTCCCCCGTGCTCAAGACCTACCTCCCGATCCTCGTCTTCGCCTTCCTCGGCCTCACGGTCGGCGGCATCTTCGCGATGCTGAACCACCTGCTCGGCCCGAAGAAGGCGGCGCGCGAGACCGCCGCCAGCCGCCGGCAGGGCGAGCCGTACGAGTCCGGGATCCCGGTCGAACCGAGCACCGGGCTGCGCTTCGGCGTCAGCTTCTACCTGGTCGCGATGCTCTTCATCCTCTTCGACATCGAGGTCGTCTTCCTCTACCCGATCGGGGTGATCCTGAAGGGCGCCGACAGCCTCCTCGTGCTCGGAGAGATCGTCACCTTCGTCGGCCTCCTCCTCGTCGCCTTCGTCTACGTCTGGCGGAAGGGGGCCCTGGATTGGAGGTAGAGCGCCGCTCCCTGCGCGAGAAGCAGCTGGCCGCCCGCGACATGCTCCGCGGCGACCTCGAGGGCGAGGACCTCGAGCGCTACGTCGAAGAGCGGGTCGTCACCACCACCTTCGAGAAAGTCCAGAACTGGGCCCGGGCGAACTCGATCTTCCCGCTCACCTTCGGCCTCGCCTGCTGCGCGATCGAGGCGCCGATCTCGATCGTCACCGCCCGCTACGACCTCGCCCGCTTCGGCGCCGAGGCCCTGCGCGCCTCCCCGCGCCAGGCCGACCTGATCATCCTCTCGGGCCGGGTCAGCATCAAAATGGCGCCGGTCGTCCGCCGCCTCTACGACCAGATGCTGGAGCCGAAGTGGGTGATGGCGATGGGCGCCTGCTCCTCCTCGGCCGGGATGTTCGCCAACTACGCCGTCGTCCAGGGCGCCGACAAGTTCATGCCGGTCGACATCTACGTGCCCGGGTGCCCGCCGCGGCCGGAGGCGGTCCTCTACGGCTTCACCAAGCTGCAGCGCAAGATCCTCGGCAACCCCCACCAGGGCTGGCGCCGCCGCTACGACGCCTACGGGACCGAGGAGTGGGCGCGCGGAGGTCCGCGGAGCGAACCGAGCCCGGAGGCCGCCGCGGCCTACGCGGAGGCGAAACGCTCGGTCGAACGGGTGCGAGAAGAGACCGGGGAGCCCTCCGTTGCCTGACGCCCCCGGACTCGAGCTGATCCGGGGTGAAATCGAGCGCGACTGCCCCGGTGCCGTGCTGGCGACCTCGTATGACCGCAACCAGGCGGCACTCAACGTCGATCCCGCCAGGGTCCTCGACGTCCTGCGCTGGCTGCAGGAGCAGCCCGGCCACCGCTACGACTTTCTCTCCTCCCTCCACGCGGCGGACTATCTCCCCCACCAACCCCGCTTCGCCGTCCACTACGAGCTGATCAACCGCGAACGGGTCGAGCGCATCCGCGTCAAAGCGATGCTGGCCGACCCCGGCAGCGAGGAGCTGCCCGAGATGGACTCCTGCGTCGAGCTCTTCCCCACCGCCGATGCCCAGGAGCGCGAAGTCTTCGACTTCTTCGGCATCGTCTTCCGCGGCCACCCGAACCTGACCCGGATCCTGATGCCCGACGACTACGTCGGCTGGCCGCAGCGCCGCGACTTCCCGGTCGGCGGCGAGCCCGTCACCTTCACCTACTCGGAAGAGCGCTATGGCTGAGGCGACGGTGGACCGCGACCGCGAGATCATGACCGTCAACATCGGGCCCCACCACCCGGCGACCCACGGCGTCCTCCGCCTCGTCGTCGACCTCGAGGGCGAGATGGTGCGCGAGCTGCGGCCGGTGATCGGCTACGTCCACACCGGGATCGAAAAGTCCTGCGAGGACAAGAGCTACTGGAAGGTCATCCCCTTCGTCGAGCGGATGGATTACGTCTCCTACTTCTTCCAGATGGAGGCCTTCTGCGGCGCCGTCGAGCGGTTGATCGACCTCGAGATCCCGCCCCGCGCCAAGTACCTGCGGACGATCTTCCTCGAGCTGAACCGGATCCACTCCCACCTCGTCTGGCTCGGCACCACCGCGCTCGACCTCGGGGCGATCTCGATGCTCTGGTACTGCTTCCGCGAGCGCGACAAGATCCTCGACCTCTTCGAGATGGCGACCGGCCAGCGCATGCATACGCGCTACTTCCAGGTCGGCGGCGTGATCGAGGACATCCCGGTCGGCTTCGAGGCCAAGTGTCGCGCCTTCGCCGAGGAAATGCCGGTCCGGGTCGGCCAGTACGAGGACCTGCTCGACCGCAACGAGGTCTTTCTCTCGCGGACCAAAGGCGTCGGCATCGTCCCCCGCGAGCGGCTGCTGGAGCTGGGTGTGACCGGGCCGCTGCTGCGCGCCGCCGGCGAGCCCTGGGATCTGCGCAAGGCCTTCGACTACCTCGCCTATCCGGAGATGGACTTCAAGATCCCGGTCGGCACCGTCGGCGACAACTACGACCGCTACCGGGTGCGGGTGGCGGAGATGGTCGAGAGCAGCCGGATCATCGGACAGGCGCTGGACGCGCTCCCCGAGGGCCCCTTCATCGCCGACGACCGCAAGTACGTGCTGCCGCCGCGCTCGGAGCTGTCGACCTCGATGGAGTCGCTGATCCACCACTTCAAGCTCGTCACCGAGGGCTTCCGCGTCGACCCGGGAGAGGTCTACTACTCGATCGAGTCGCCGCGCGGGGAGCTCGGCTGCTTCGTCCTCGCCGACGGCTCGGCGAAGCCGGCGCGGGTTCATTACCGCGACCCGTCCTTCGTCAACCTGCAGGCCTTCCGCGAGATGGCGGTCGGGACCTACGTCGCCGACATGATCGCCAGCCTCGGCATGCTCGACCCGATCCTCGGGGGCGTCGACCGATGAGCCCCGTCGACGGCCCCGGCGCCTTCAACCCGAACCTGCCGGTCGACCCCGCCGTGCGCGAGGGCCGCGTCCCAGGCCGCGCCGAGGAGGAGATCCCGGAGCTGCACGAGGTCGACTGCCCGCCGGAGCTGCAGGAGCGGATCGAGACGCTGATGGGCCGCTATCCCGACCGCCGCTCGGCCTCGATCCCGGCGCTGTGGGCGGTGCAGGAGCGCTACGGCTGGTGCACCCCGGAGGGGATCCGCCAGGCAGCCGCGGTGATGCGGGTCACCCCCGCCTACCTGGAGTCGGTCGCCAGCTTCTACGACCTCCTGCACACCTCGCCGGTCGGGACGCACCGGATCGAGGTCTGCACCAACATCAGCTGCTGGATGCGCGGCGGCGACCGCCTGCTCGACGCCTTCGAAGCGGCCGCGGCGGGCGACGACGCCGACTTCTACGTGACCGGCTTCGAGTGCCTCGGCGCCTGCGACATCGCCCCGATGGCCTCGATCGACCAGCGCTACTACGGGCCGCTGGAGGCGGCCGAGGCCGGCGTCGCGATCGAGCAGCTGCGGGCGGGCGACGAGGTCCTCCCCGAGAAGGCGCTGGCGAAGCGCGGTCTGGCGGGGGACGGCTGATGGCGCACCGGCTGGAGAAGCGCATCCTGCTCGAGCACGCCGAGGACCCGGCGCTTCGCACCCTCGACGGCTACCGGCGGCTGGCCGGCGGCTACGAGACGCTCGAGCGCTCCTACAAGGAGATGGAGCAGGACGAGGTCCTCTCCGAGCTCGAAGGCTCGGGCCTGCGCGGTCGCGGCGGCGCCGGTTTCGCGATGGGGAAAAAGGCCTCCTTCCTCCCCCGCGGCGACATGCCGAAGTACCTCTGCTGCAACGCCGACGAGTCCGAGCCGGGCGCGTTCAAGGACCGCGAGCTGATGCAGCGCAACCCGCACCAGCTGATCGAGGGGATCGCGATCGCCGCCCTCGCCGCCGACGCCGGCCACGCCTTCATCTTCATCCGCGGCGAGTACGACGAGCAGGCCGACATCCTCGACCAGGCGGTCGCCGAAGCGTATGAGGCCGGCTACCTGGGGACGAACATCCTCGGCTGCCACCGCGACCTCGAGCTGGTCGTCCACCGCGGCGCCGGCGCCTACATCTGCGGCGAGGAGACCGCCCTGCTCGACGCGCTCGAGGGCAAGCGCGGCAACCCGCGCCTGAAGCCGCCCTTCCCGGCCGTCCAGGGCCTCTACGGCGGGCCGACGCTGATCAACAACGTCGAGACCCTCTCCAACGTCCCCCACATCGTCCGCCACGGCGCCGAGTGGTTCAAAGGCTTCGGCACCGAGCAGTCTCCGGGCACCAAGGTGGTCTCGATCTCCGGCGGGGTCAAGCGCCCCGGCAACTACGAGGTCGAGCTCGGGATCCCGACCCGCGAGCTGATCACGAATCTCGCCGGCGGCCCCGAGGACGGGCACGAGATCAAGGCCTTCTTCCCCGGCGGCTCGTCCTCCCCGGTCCTCACCGCCGAGGAGGGGCTCGACCTCCCCTACAGCTTCGAGGCGATGGCCGAGGCCGGCTCGATGCTCGGCTCCGGCTCGATCATCGTCTGCGACGACCGGGTCTCGATCCCGCACCTGGCGCTGCGGACGGCGCGCTTCTACCACCACGAGTCCTGCGGCAAGTGCGTCCCCTGCCGCGAGGGCACCAACTGGACGGTGAAGATGCTGGAGCGGATGGTCCGCGGCGAAGCGACCCCGATGGACCTCGACGTCGTCAGCTCGGTCCAGCAGAACATCATCGGCCACTGCCTCTGCGTGCTCGGCGACTCGATGGCGATGCCGGTCGGGGCGATGGTCCGCAAGTTCAGGGAGGAGTTCGAGGCAGTGATGGAAGACCCGGAGCTGGTGCTCGACCCGCACGCCGTCGTCCGCGGCGCCCCGGAGACCCTGGGGGCGCAGACGTGAGCCCCGGCGGCCGCGAGGTGACGATCACGATCGACGGGCGCGAGGTGCCCGCGGTCGAGGGCGAGATGCTCCACGACGCCGCCCGCAAGGGCGACGTCGAGATCCCCTACTTCTGTTACGAACCGAAACTCGGCGACCCGGTCGGCGCCTGCCGGATGTGCCTGGTCGAGATCGAGGGGATCCCGAAACTGCAGACCTCCTGCTCGACGCCGGTGCGCGAGGGGATGGTCGTCCACACCCGCACCGAGCAGGTGAAAGAGGCGCAGAACTCGGTCGTCGAGTTCCTCCTCGTCAACCACCCGCTCGACTGCCCGGTCTGCGACAAGGGCGGCGAATGCCCGCTGCAGGACATCTCCTACGGCTGGGGCCCCGGCAAGAGCCGGGTGATCGACGAAAAGCGGCACTTCGAGAAGCCGATCGAACTCTCGCCGCTGGTCGCGATCGACCGCGAGCGCTGCATCCTCTGCTACCGCTGCGTCCGCTTCAGCCAGGAGGTCTCCGAAGACGCCCAGCTGCAGCTGCTCGACCGCGGCGACCGCACCTATGTCGGCACCTTCGACGACCGCCCCTACGTGGCGCCGTTCCACGGCAACATCACCGACATCTGCCCGGTCGGGGCGCTGACCAACTACACCTACCGCTTCCGCGCCCGGCCCTGGGACATCGAGCACGCGGGCTCGGTCTGCACGATCTGCCCGAGCCAGTGCAACGTCAGCTTCACCGTCCGCGACGAGAAGGTGAAACGGGTGATCAGCCGCGACAACCACGAGGTCGACGACGGCTGGCTCTGCGACCGCGGCCGCTACGGGTTCGAGATGTTCGACGCGCCGGAGCGGATCACCGGGCCGCGGCTGAAGGGCGGCGCCGAGGCGGGCTGGGAGCAGGCCGTCGAGGCGGTTGCCGAGGGTTTGCGCGGGGCCGGCGGCAAGGTCGCGGCGATCGCCGGCGACGCCTCCAACGAGGAGGGCTTCCTCCTGCAGCGGCTGCTCCGCGACGCGCTCGGCTCCGGCGACCTCGACTCGCGCCCCTCGCGCGGCCCGAAGGCCGAGGTTCTGCGACGGCTGGCGGAGCCGAGCGTCTCGGCCAAGGTGCGCGACATCGACGAGGCCGACGCGATCCTCGTCCTCGGCACCGACCCCCTGCACAGCAGCCCGATCCTCGACCTGCGGGTGCGCAAGGCGATCCGCCGCAACGGCGCCAAGCTGGTCGTCGCGACCGAGCGCCCGACCGCGCTCGACGGCGGCGCCGAGGCGATCGCGCGCTACGCCCCGGGCCAGGCCGCGCACTTCGTCTCCGAGCTGGCGAGCGCGATCGGCGGCGCCGAGAACGTCGCCACCCCGGTTGCCGGGACGCTGCGCGACGCCGAGAAGGTCGTCGTCATCTGGGGCGAGCGAGTCGCCCGCGAGGAGGGGTCCGCCGAGGTGCTCCTCGACGTAGCCAAAGCCACCGACATGGCCGGCACCGACGGCGCCGGACTGCTGGAGATCCCCGACACCACCAACGCCCGCGGCCTCCGCGAGGCCGGCTGCCTCCCCGACGCCGGCCCGGGCCTGGCCGAGACGGCGGCCGGCCGCTCCACCGAGGAGATCCGCCAGGCGCTGATCGACGGCGAGGTCACGCACCTCGTGCTCTTCGGCGCCGACCCGCTGCGCGACTTCCCCGACACCCCCGCCTGGGAAGAGGCCCTCACCGCCTGCGACTTCCTCGTCTCCTTCTCGATGCACGAGAACGCGACCACCGCCAAGGCCGACGTCGTCCTCCCGCTCGAGACCCACGCCGAGAAAGACGGCACCGTCACCCACCCCGACGGCCGCCTCCAGCGCGTCCGGCCCTCAGCTTCCCGCCCCGGCTTCGTGCAGTCCAACATCGTCGTCCTCGCCGAACTCGCCAAAGCGCTGGGTCTCGACACCGGCATCGACTCCCAGCCCACCGCCTTCGCCGCCCTCACCGACGCCGTCAGCTTCTACAACGGCATCGAGGAGGCCGACGTCGGCGGGCGCGGCATCCGCTGGCAGGACCGCGAGGGCTCGACCAGCGACCGAACCGGCAGCGAGGGGTCGGGTCCCGAAGGCTCGACCGCAAGCGAGCGCCCGGGCCCGATCGAGACGTCCGACGGGGACGCGGCCGACACCGAGCGCGACGCGCCGATCAGCATGGTCCAGCCCGACCAGACGCCTCGCGGAGTCGCGTCCGCCGACTCCCCCTCCGTCACCCCCGACCTGCCCGGCGACGACTCGCTCCTCCTCGGCACCTACCGCGACCTCTGGGCCGGCCCGATCACCGAGCTGAACCCGCCGCTGAAGTTCCTCACCCCCCACCAGCGCCTGGAGATCTCCCCCCAGGACGCCCAGCGCCTCGACCTGAAGAACGGAGAGGCCGTCCGCGTCAGCCAGAACGGGTCCGCGGTCACCGCCGCCGTCCTGATCAAGGAGCGGGTCAGCCCGGGCACCGCCTTCATGGCCGAGGGCGTCGCCGGGGCGAACGCCAACGCGCTACTGAACGGCGGCCCGGTCAAGGTCCAGATCGAGAAGTTGAGCGAGACCCGCGCCTGATGCCGCCGCTCGCCGACACGACCTTCGCCGAAGCGACCTGGATCATGGTCGTCAAGTCGATCGTCATCTTCGCCGTCATCTTCGGCATCCTGCCGCTGCTCACGGTCCTGGAGCGGAAGCTGATCGGCCGCTTCCAGCACCGCTACGGACCGAACCGCGTCGGCCCATTCGGCCTCCTGCAGCCGCTTGCCGACGTCGGCAAGCTCGTCTCCAAGGAGTCCTTCCGGCCGGAGAACGCGACCAAGACGCTGTTCATCCTCGGGCCGCTGCTGCCGGTCCTGGCCGGGGTGCTCTCGCTGGCGATCATCCCCTGGGGCGACGTCCAGGGCGGGGTCGGCTTCTACGGGATCGACGTCCCGATCGGGATCCTCTACTTCTTCGCCGTCGGCTCGATCGCCTTTTACGGGTTGCTGCTGGGCGGCTGGTCCTCGGGCTCCAAATACAGCCTCCTGGGGGCGATGCGCTCGGCCGCGCAGCTGATCTCCTACGAGGTCAGCATGGGCCTCGCCCTGCTCGGCGTGGTGATGATGAGCGGCTCCCTCTCGCTGGTCTCGATCGTCCACTCCCAGGGCGAGATCTGGTTCGTCATCCCCCAGTTCGTCGGCTTCATCATCTTCATGCTCGCCGGCTTCGCCGAGACCAACCGCACCCCCTTCGACATGCCCGAGGCCGACGCCGAGCTGGTCCAGGGCTTCATGACCGAGTACGGCGGCATGCGCTTCGGCTCCTTCCTCCTGGTCGAATACATGGAGATCCTCGTCGTCTCCGGGATCGCCGCGGCGATGTTCCTCGGCGGCTGGATGGGCCCCGGCCCCAGCTTCCTCGACCCGATCTGGATGCTGGCGAAGATGATCGGCCTCGTCCTCCTCTTCATCTGGGTGCGGGCGACGCTGCCGCGTCTTCGATATGACCAGCTGATGAGCCTCGGTTGGAAAGTGCTGCTGCCGCTCGCGACCCTCAACGTCCTCGTCACCGCGGTCCTGGTGGTGGTCACGTGAGCCACGACCCCAAATCGGCCTCCTACCTCGACTCGATCGACGTCGTCGAGGTCCAGCGCGGCCCCGAGCCGGGCGGGGTGGGCGGCGCCTACCGCGCCTTCGGCGAGACCCTGCGCGGCCTGAAGACGACGATGGCGCGGCTGATCGAGGGGCCGATGACGATCGAGTACCCGGAGGAGAAGACGCCGGTCTACCCGCGCTTCCGCGGCCGCCACAAGCTGCACCGCTTCGAGGACACCGGGCTGGAGAAATGCGTCGGCTGCTCGCTCTGCGCTGCTGCGTGTCCGGCCGACTGCATCCGCGTCGTCGCCGCCGAGAACATCCCCGGCGACCGGGTCTCGGCCGGCGAGCGCTACGCCGCCGTCTACGAGATCAACCTCAGCCGCTGCATCTTCTGCGGCTACTGCGAGATCGCCTGCCCCTTCGACGCGATCACGATGGGGCACGACTACGAGATGGCCGACTACGACCGCCGCGATCTGATCTTCACCAAGGAGATGCTGCTCGCCGAGCCGATCGAGCGGACGCCGCTGAAAAGCGAGGGCGAGTAGCCGTGGAAGAGGTGCTCTTCTTCCTCGCGGCGATCGGCGCCCTCGGCGGCGCCTTCGGCGTGATCGCGATGCGGAACCCGTTCTACTCGGTGCTGGCGCTGATCGTCCACCTTTTCTCCCTGGCGGCGCTGTTCCTGCTGCTCACCTCGGCCTTCGTCGCCGCCGCCCAGGTGGTCGTCTACGCCGGCGCGGTGATGGTCCTCTACGTCTTCGTCGTCGCCTACGTCGGCGGCGGCGGCGAGTCGGCCTGGGAGCCGATCCCGGGCCAGCGCTTCCTCGCCCCGCTGCTCGGCATCGCCCTCTTCGTCGAGCTCTCGGTCGCCGTCCTCAGCTCCTCCCTCCTCGCCCTCGGCGAAGACGGGGCGGACGTGAAGGCGGGCTTCGGCAACCCGGCCGCGATCGGCCGCCTGCTGCTGGAAAAGTTCCTCGTCCCGTTCGAGGCCAGCTCGATCCTCCTCCTGCTAGCTGCGGTAGGAGCGATCGTCCTCGCCTCCAACCGCCGCCGCGAGGAGAGCGCATGAACACCGACTGGTTCGTAGTCCTGTCAGCGCTCCTGTTCAGCACCGGCGCCCTCGGCATCCTCCTGCGGCGCAGCCCGATGGTGATCCTGCTCTGCCTTGAGCTGATGCTGAACGCCGGCAACCTGGCGCTGGTCGCCTTCAGCCGCATGGTCGGCAACGGCCAGGGACAGGTGTTCGCCGTGATCGTGATGGTGATCGCCGCCTGCGAGGTCGTCGTCGGCCTCGGCCTGATCGTCGCCATCTTCCGCCGCCGCCTGCCGCTCGACGTCGACGACCTGCGGGAGCTGCGCGGATGAGCGCCGGGAGGGCAGCGTGAGCGTTTCATTTTGGGCTTGGCTCGTCCTGCTCTTCCCCCTGCTCGGCTCGATCGTGAGCGGGCTGGGCTACCGAGCGCTGCCGCAGAAGGTCGCGGGGGCGATCGGGACGATCTCGATCGGCCTCGCCTTCGCCTGCGGCGTCGCCGCCCTGCTGTCCCTGCTCGGCGACGAGCCGGAGGCGCGGCACCACGCCTCCTCGCTCTGGGACTACGCCAGCGTCGCCGGTCTCGACATCAAGCTCGGGATCTTCGTCGACCCGCTCTCGATCTTCATGGTCCTCGTCGTCACCGGCGTCTCCACCCTGATCCACCTCTACTCCTACGGCTACATGCAGTCCGACGCGGGCTACCACCGCTTCTTCAGCTACCTCAACTTCTTCGTCTTCTCGATGCTGCTGCTGGTGCTGGCCGGCAACTTCGTGCTGCTGATCGTCGGCTGGGCCTTCGTCGGCTTCGCCTCCTACGCGCTGATCAGCTTCTGGTACCGGCGCGAGACGGCGACGCGGGCGGGGATGAAGGCCTTCGTGATCAACGTCGTCGGCGACATCGGCCTCGTTCTCGCCGCCTTCCTGATCTTCCGCGAACTCGGGAGCTTCGACTACGGGACGGTGTTCGAGAAAGCGCCCGAGGTCTTCAGCACGAACGAGTGGACGATCACCGCGATCTGCCTCCTGCTCCTCGTCGGGGCCTTCGCCAAGTCGGCGCAACTGCCGCTCCACACCTGGCTGCCGGACGCGATGGAGGGCCCGACCCCGGTCTCCTCGCTGATCCACGCGGCGACGATGGTCACCGCCGGCGTCTACCTGATCGCCCGCACCCACGTCCTCTTCGAACTCGCCCCCACCGCCGCCGACGTCGCCGCCTTCACCGGCCTGGCGACGCTGCTGGTCGCGGCGACGATGGCGCTGGTGATGACCGACCTGAAGCGGGCGATCGCCTACTCGACGATGAGCCAGATCGGCTACATGATCATGGGCGTCTCGATCGGCGCCTACAGCGCCGGCATGTTCCACCTGATGACCCACGCCTTCTTCAAGGCGCTGCTGTTCATGGCCGCCGGCTCGATCATCGCCGCAATGGCCAACGACCAGAACATCGACCGGATGTCCGGCTTCGGCAAGGCGATGCGGTTCACCTCGATCACCTTCGTCTGCGGCGCCCTCGCCCTCGCCGCCTTCCCCGGCACCTCCGGCTTCTTCTCCAAGGACGAGATCCTCGCCTTCGCCGAGGCGCGGGGGGGGATGTACCTGATCTTCACCGTGCTCGGCTACGTCGGCGCCCTGCTGACCGCCGTCTACAGCTTCCGGCTCGTCTTCCGGGTCCTGCCCGGGAGGCCGTGCGCCGAGGCGCAGGAGCTGATCGATACCGGCCACGTCGCCCATGAGGCGCCGAAGAACCCGGCTACGGCCGAGCCCGAGGACACCGACGTCGGCTTCCCCGGCCCCGAGCACCACATCGCCGAGCAATCGGCGCCGATGCGGGTGGCGATGGGGGTCCTCGCCTTCGGCGCGATCTTCGCCGGCCTGATCCAGATCCCCGGCGTCGACGACGTCGTCACCGGGTTCCTCGACCCGGTCTTCGAGGGGTCGCCGCTGGCCCGGATCGAACCCTCGCTGGGGCAGGACTACGTCGGCCTCGGCATCGGCGGCCTGATCGCCCTGCTGGGGATCGGGATCGCCTACGTCCTCTACGTCGCGCGGCCGGAGCTGCCGCGCCGGCTCGAAACGCGGCTGCGCCCGCTGCACACGCTCTTCGCCAACAAGTGGTACTTCGACGAGGCGATCGACTTCCTCGTCGTCCGCCCGGCGCTGGCGATCGGCCGCTTCGCCAACCGCGTCTTCGAGCGCTTCGTCGTCGACGGCCTCGTCAGCGGCACCGAGGGCGGGGTGCGCGGCGCCGGCGGCGTCGTCCGCGCCGTCCAGAACGGGTTCGTCCGCAGCTACGCGCTGCTCCTGATCGCCGGCTTCGCCGGGCTCGCCCTCTACTTCCTGTTGAGCAGCTCATGAGCAGCGCGATCCTCTGGGCCCCCCTCGCGTTCGGCCTCGTCGGCCTCTTCCTCCCTTCCCGGGCGGTCGGCTGGTGGGCGACGCTGGGGACGGTGGTGACGCTGGGGCTGGCGATCGCCGCCGTGCTCGGCTTCGACAGCGGCAGCTCGGCCCTGCAGTACGCGGTCGACGAGCCCTGGATCTCCGGGCTCGGCGTCGACTACAGCCTCGGGATCGACGGCCTCAACCTCTTCCTGATCCTGCTCACCGCGGTGCTCTGGGTCGGCGGCGTCGCCTTCGCCGCCTTCCGCGAACAGGAGCGGCCGAAGACCTTCTACTTCCTGATGCTGGTCGCCGAGACGGCGACGCTCGGCGCCTTCCTCGCCCAGGACCTGCTGCTCTTCGTCCTCTTCTTCGACCTGATGCTGGTCCCGTTCTACTTCCTCTTCGGCGCCTGGGGGCACGACCGCACGGCCGAAGGCGGCCTCACCGCCTCGGCGGCGACGCTGAAGATGATCGTCTACACCCTGATCGGGTCGCTGCTGATGCTGGTGGCGGCGATCGCGACCGCGGTCCTCGCCGCCGACGGCGGCCAGATCAGCTTCTCGCTCGCCTACCTGAACGAACACGGCCTCGGCCACGGCAGCCAGCAGTGGATCTTCTGGTTCTTCGCCGCCGCCTTCCTGGTCAAGATGCCGGCCTTCCTCCTCCACGGCTGGATGCCCGACGCCTACCGGGCGGCGCCGCTGCCGGCGCTGGTCGTCTTCTCCGGCGTCCTCGCCAAGGTCGGCGCCTACGGCTTCCTGCGGGTGGTGCTGCCGCTCTTCCCCGACGCCACGGTCGAATTCCAGGAGGTGATCCTGTTGATCGCCCTGGCCTCGATCCTCTACGGCTCGGTGATGGCGTTCACCCAGACCAACGTGCGGCTGATCGCCGGCTACTCCTCGGTCGCCCAGCTCGGGTTCATCACCGCCGGGATCTTCGCCCTGCGGGCCGACGGCTCCGACGGGGCGGTCCTGCAGATGGTCAACCACGGGCTCGTCGTCGCCCCCACCTTCGTCATCGTCGCCCTGCTGCTGGAGCGGACCGGGACCGAAGACATCCGCGAGATGGGCGGGATGGCGCTGCGGGCGCCGGTGCTGGCGGCGCTGTTCCTGATCGTCGCCCTGGCCACCCTGGCGATGCCGGGCTCGGCCAACTTCGTCGGCGAGTTCTACATCCTCAACGGCCTCTTCCAGGCGAAGATCGTCTTCGCCTTCGTCGCGATCAGCGGCGTCGCGATGTCTGCTTACTACGCGCTGCGGCTCTACCAGGGGACGATGCACAACCGCCTCCCATCAGTACAGAATCAGGGGCTGCTTTCCCGCGAGATCGGGGTGCGCGACGGGCTCGTCCTGGTGCCGCTGGTCCTCTGCATCGTCGGGCTGGCCCTCTACCCGCAGCTGATCCTCGAGCGGACGGCGCCGAAGGTCCAGCAGACGGTGGCGCGGGTGCAGGGCGGCGAAACGCCGGAGGCGAAGCTGGCGAGCAGGCCATGAACTTCAACGAGCCACACATCGACTACGCCGGCATCTCGCCGCTGATCGCGCTCACGGTCGGGCTCTGCGTCGTCCTCCTCAGCGCCGTCTTCAAGCCCCTGCGCAGGACCGCGCCGCTGCTGACGACGGTCACCCTGGGAGCGGCCGCGGGCCTGTTGATCTGGCAGTGGGACGACCCGAAGACGCTGATCACCGGGGCGCTGCGGCTCGACGACCTGGCGATCTCGATCTCCTTGATCTCGATCCTCACCGCCGCCTTCTGCGTCCTGCTCTCGATCCGCGAGCGGGCGACCGAGGAAGCAGGCTCCGGCGAGTACCACGCGCTCCTGCTCGGCTCGGTGCTGGGGATGACGATGCTGGCGCAGGCGACCAACCTGGTCACCTTCTTCGTCGCCCTGGAGACGCTCTCGATCCCGCTTTACATCCTCTGCGCCACCAACCTGCGCCGCGAGGGCTCGCTCGAGTCGGGGCTGAAGTACCTGATCGTCGGCTCGATCGGCTCGGCGACGCTGCTCTACGGGATGGCCTTCCTCTACGGCGGCACCGGCAACACGGACTTCGCCGGGATCGCCGAGGGGGTCGCTCGCAACGGCCTCGACGGCGACCCGCTGATCCTGATCGGGATCGCGATGGCGGCGGTCGGGCTCGCCTTCAAGACCTCGATCGCCCCCTTCCACCAGTGGACGCCCGATGTCTACCAGGGCGCCCCCACCCCGATCACGTCCTTCATGGCGGTGGCGACCAAGGCCGCGGCTTTCGCCGTCTTCCTCCGCTTCTTCGACGTCGCCCTCGGCTCCCAGCTCGACTCCTGGCAGCCGGCCCTGGCGGCGCTGGCGGCGATCTCGATCGTCGTCGGCAACGTCGGCGCCCTCGGCCAGGACTCGCTGAAGCGGCTGCTCGGCTACTCGGGGATCGCCCAGGCCGGCTACATGCTCGGCGGCGTCGTCGTCGCCTCCGAGGCGGGGACCAGCTCGCTGGTCTTCTACCTCGCCGCCTACGCCTTCATGAACCTCGCCGCCTTCTCGGTGATCGTCGCCCGCGAGCGGGAAACGGTCTTCGGCGACGACATCCGCGGGGTGCGCGGGCTCGGCGCCGAGCGGCCGCTGCTGGCCTGGCCGCTGACGATCTCGATGCTGGCGCTGGCGGGACTGCCGGCGACCGCCGGCTTCATCGGCAAGCTCTACCTGATCGAGGCGCTGGTCGAAGGCGACTACACCTGGCTCGCGGTCTTCGTCGCGGTCGGGACGATGATCTCGCTCGCCTACTACCTGCGGGTGGTGGCGGCGATGTGGATGCGGCCCGAGACCGAAGCGGCGCCCGGTGCGCGTCCGGTGATCGCCGGGGCCTCGCCGCAGGCAGATCCGGTCGATCCCGAAGCCGGCCGCCGCTGGTACGTCGCCGGGCCGGCGCTCCTCGCCGCCGCCGCGACGGTCTTCTTCGGCATCGTGCCGCAGCCGCTGGTGGACTTCGCCGAACACGCCGGCAAAGCCCTCTTCGGATAGAAACGCCCGATCGGAGTCCTCCTCACCACCGGCGCGATCGTCGCGGCCGTCGCCGTCGGCGTCTGGTCCGAGGGCCGCTGGCCGGCCGGGGCGGCGCGCGCTTCGCGCAGCGCCCTGACGCTGCTGCTCTACGTCCTGCTGCCACCGGTGATCTTCTTCAACATCGCCGCCAGCGAGATCGACGTCAGCCACGGGGTCGGGCTGCTGCTGGGAATCGTCGCCTCCTCGCTGGGGGCGCTCTTCGCCTGGTCGGTCGCCACCCGGTTCCTCACCCTCAGCCGTCCCCAGGTGGGAGCGGTGATCTGCACCGTCCTCAGCGTCAACACCGGCTACCTCGGCTACCCGCTTGCGGTGGCGCTGCTGGGGCGCGACGAGCTGCCGACGGCGGTCCTCTACGACGTCCTCGTCACCGGACCCTGCCTCCTGCTCGGCGCCTTCGCGGTGGGCGCCGCCTTCGGGACCAAAGCCGGCGAAACCCCGCGCCAGCGGGTCGGCGCCTTCTTCACCCGCAACCCGCCGCTCTACGCGGCGATCGCCGGCATCCTCGCCCCGGACGCCCTGGCCCCGAATCTCCTGGTCGACCTCTCCCAGGCCCTGATCGTCGCCATCCTCCCGATCGGCTTCTTCGCCGTCGGCGCCACCCTGGCCGAGAACGCCGAGCGCGGCTCCCTGCCGATGCCGCCGCCCTTCACCCGCCCCGTCCTACTGGTGATCGTCACCCGCCTCGCCGTCGTCCCCGGCCTCCTGATGCTCCTCGCCGCTCCCCTGATCGACCTCCCCGCCGCCTACCGCCTCCTCTCCGCGATGCCCTCCGGCCTCAACTCCCTCGTCATCGCCCACGCCTACGGCCTCGACATGGAGATCACCGCCGAGGCCGTCACCTGGTCGACCGCGATCGTCGTCCTGGCCGCGCTGGGGTCGCTGCTGCTCTGAGTTCTAGAGCTGAGTAGCGATGACGCCGATCAAGGCGGCGATGATCACACCGCTCACTCCCAACAGCGTTCGCTGCATCCCATCGAGGCGACCGTTAAGACCTAGGAGGCCTGCGTCGAGACGACCGTTGAGCTCTCGAATCGCTGCATCTATACGGGCGAAACCTGCATCCATGCGAGCGAAGCCGTCGTCCATCTTCTGTTCCATCCCATCGAACCGCTGGTCGATCGCCCGGAACCTCTCGTCGAGACGTCCCTCGTTCCACTCCACCATCTCTTCCTCCCTGTCCGCGACCATTGCCTCCATGCCTGAGACCGTAGCAGACAAAAACATACATAACTGAACCATCTCTGTAAATTTCCTGGGGTGCTCCATCACGTCGGGATCGAGGTTGCGCCCGCTGACGTCGAGGCCGCCGTCGGCTTCTTCGAGCTGCTCGGGTTCGCGCGGGTCGAACCGCCGGAGACGCTGCGCGAGTTCACCTGGCTCGAGCGCGAGGGGACGCAGGTGCACCTGATGCCGGAGGAGCAGCCAACGGTGCCCTCGCCCGGGCACCTGGCGGTGGTCGTCGAGGACTTCGACGGAACGGTCGCCCGGCTGCGCGAGCGCGGCTTCGAGGTCGAGCCGAAACGCGAACACTGGGGCGAGCCGCGGGCGCTGGCGATCGCCCCCGGCAGCCACCGGGTCGAGCTGATGGCCGCACCGCCGGCGCCGCAGACCTGAGCCGAGGCAGCCCCGACAGCTGCCAACCGGAGCGCCCACTACGATGCCCCGGTGCGCTACCCGGTCGAAGACTTCACCGCTGAGGAGCGGGCGCTTCTCGCCCCCCATTTCACCAACCTCGACCGTCCCGTCTTCGCCCTCGTCAACCTGCCGGAGACCGTCAAGGGGGCGCTTTTTGCCCGCTATTCGCGCTATTCCGGGACCGTGCGGCGGCTCTACCTGGAGGAGTTCGCGGCCGATGCCCCGGGCGAGGGCCGACCCTTCGACGAGGAGGAGGGAGCGCGGGCGGCGCAGCTCTACGAGCGCGTCTTCGCCGGCTACGGCGACGACTCGATCGCCCAGCTCGGCGGCGCCCACGTCGCCTGCGAGTGGGTCTCCAACATCCTCACCAAGGCGCTGCAGCGCGGCCGCCTCGCCGCCTACCTTGAGCAGTCGACCCGCTACATCCCATACGACAAGCCGCTGCCCGAGGGCGGCTACCGCTTCTACAGCGACGGGGAGCTCGGGCCCGAGTTCGCGGCGGCGATGGACGAGATCTTCGCGATCTACTCCCGCTCCCTGGTCGAGGTCGAGGAGTGGGCGGCGACCCGCTGGCCGCGGGGCGAGGAGCCCGAGGGCGCCTGGCGCCGCTCGATCCGCGCCAAGGCGCTCGACCTCCTGCGCGGGTTGCTGCCGGCGGCAACCCTTAGCCACGTCGGCATCTACGCCTCCGGCCAGGCCTACGAGCAGCTGATCATGCGCTTGATGGCCTCGCCGCTGCCGGAGGCGCGCGAGTACGGCGGCATGATCCTCGCCGAGCTGAAGCAGGTGATGCCGAGCTTCGTCTCCCGCGTCGACCGCCCCGAGCGCGGCGGCGAGTGGATCTCCTACCTGGAGCGGCGGCGCGAGCAGACCGAGAGCTGGGTGGCCCGTCTCGGCCTCGACCGGCGCGGCGACGGAGACGACGCCCCCTCGGTCGAGCTGCTCCACATCGACGGCTCCGAAGAGGACCTCCTCGCCTCTTCCCTGTTCGAGTCGGCGAGCGCGCCCGAGACCGAGGTCCTCGCCCGCATCGACGTCCTCGACCGCGAGGAGCGGGCGCAGCTGCTGGCCGCGGTCGTCGGCGAGCGGGCCAACCGCCGCTACCGGCCCGGCCGCGGCTTCGAGGCTCTGCGCTACCGGTTCGAGATCGTCTCCGACTACGGCGCCTTCCGCGACCTGCAGCGGCACCGGATGCTGACCTGCCAGTGGCAGCGGCTGAGCCCGGACCTCGGCGCCGGGATCCCCGAGGAGGTGCGCGAAGCGGGCGTCGGCGGGGAGTTCGAGCGGGCGCTGGAGGTCTCACGGGCCGAGTACGAGCGGCTGGCCGAGGCCGGGCTCGCCGAGCAGGCCCCCTACGCGCTCAGCCTCGCCTACCGGATCCGCTACACGCTCGACCTCAACGCCCGCGAGGCGATGCACCTGATCGAGCTGCGCTCGGGTCGCGAGGGGCACCCGACCTACCGCGCGGTTGCGCAGGCGATGCAGGAGCGGATCGCCGCCGTCCACCCCGGCGTCGCCGCCGCGATGTCCCACGTCGACAGCTCGGTCGAGCCGCGGCTGGAGCGGATCATGAGCGAGATCCGCACCCACCGCAAGCGCGTCAGCGCCGGTCAGGCGGAGTAGCCGGCTCCTCGTCCTCGCCGGTGTCGTCGGGCTCGTCCCAGCCGCCCTCCGGCTCCATTTCCGCGGCGGCCCGTTCCCCGGGCGTCGGCCACGGAATCGCTTCGGCCGCCTCCCAGGCCGGCGGCCTGCCGCCGGGGACGAGCCCGAGGGCGAGGAGGCCGAAGTAGACGAAGAAGACGAAGGTCACGAGCAGGAAGACGGGGCCGAGCAGGACCGCCACGCCCGCCACCATCCCCAGCGATCCCCAGAAGCGGGAGAGGACGCCGGTGCGCATCGCCCAGAGGCCGCTGTAGAGGAGGGCGACGGCGAAGCCGAGAGCTCCGGCCAGCCCGAGCCCGGTGGCGAGGGGGGCGAGCGAGGATTCGGTCACGGCGTTGGAGGCTTCGTCGTCCTCGACCTTGCGGTTCTCGCAGGCGCGCAGCGGGTCCTCGCCCCTGGCCGGGTCGTATTCGTCGACGAGGAAGTCGGCGCCCTTGTCCTTGCGCTCGTCGCTGCATTCTTCCCGCGCTTCGGTGGCGGTCAGGCTCGAATCGGCGTCGCCGGCGGCGAAGGTGTCGGCGCCTTCGTCGGTGACGCCGATCGAGAGGCCGGAGGAGGCCGCGAGGAAGAGCGGCGCCGCCACGATCAACCCGATCAGCTGCGGGCGGACGCGGTCGCTCCGTGCCCGCACCGCGCGGAAGAGGTAGACGAGGGGCAGCGCCAGCAGCAGGAACGCGAGCGCCTGCATGAGTCCGGAGAGCAGCACGGAACCGGCGTTGGCGTGAGCTTCGCGGAGGAAGTCGGCGCTGCCGTCGCCGTTGACGCTGAGCGGCTTGGCGAGGATCAGGAGGATCACTCCGAGGATGCTGGCGAGCCCGACCGGGACCGCCCAGCGGGACTCCCTGGCCCGCGTCTCGGCCTTGCTGTCCTCGATCGGCACGACGCGTACGCTACCCGAGCATGGACCAGGCCGAGAGCCCCCACGCGGTCGTCCCCCTCGAGGCCGGAGCCGGCCCCGAGAACCCGCCCTGCCCCGCCTGCGGCGAGCCGTTATTCGGCTGGATCGCGCAGAAGCCGGGGCTGGCCGGGCCGGTGCGGCGCTGCGAGAGCTGCGGGCTCGGGGTGGTCGGCGAGCCGGCGGGGGCCGAGGAGGCGCTGCGCGAGCTCGATTCCCACCGCGACGGCGAGGCGATCCGAATCGAGAACCGGGCCAGCTTCGCCTGCTCGCTCGGCGGCGCCGGCTGGTCGGGACTGCACCCGCAGGCGGCGCACCTCTTCACCGTGGAGGCGGTCCGCCGCCTCGTCGCCCGCCGCGACCAGGTCGTCAAGTCGCGCCGCTGGCAGGCGCTGGCCGGCCTTGCCGCCGCCTGGCAGACCCTCCTCAACAGCGTCACCTTCGGCCACGACGTCGCCCTCGGCGCCCTGCGCGGCGCCCCGGCGAGGCCGGCGGCGAAGCCCTGGCAGCGCCGGATCGACGCCCTCGCCAGCATCGTCCTCGCGCTGCCGGCGCTGCTGATCGCGATCCCGGTCGAGCTCGCCGGCGGCCTCAGCGGCCGCGGCGCCGTGATCTCGGTCCGGGTCGAGCTGTTCTGAGCTAGCTCAAGCCTTCCCGGGCCTCACGCACGAGCGTGACAGCCTCGGGAAAGAGGACGCGGATCGCGTCGCGGACCTGCATCGCCTGCTCGTCGGCGGTGCCGGTGAGGTCGAGGCGGCCGATCGAGGCGACGGTCATCTCGACCGCCAGCTTGATCGCGTTGTCGGCCCAGGCGACGCGCTGGGAGGACTGCATCTGCTCCTGGAGCTCCTCCATGCGGGCGCGGAACTCCTCCGGGTCGCCGAAAAGGTTGAAGCCCTCCATCGCCCTGCATGTAAGCAGAAGCGACTCTCAATTGACCGACAATCGTTGGCTTCTGCGCGCCACACGTGCGTCGCGCCGGTCTAGCTTGCCGGCGATGAGCAGGCAGGGGGAGCGGGAGCGGGGTTCGGCAAGCGTCGAGCAGGCGGGCCTGGCGGCGCTGGTGGCGCTGCTCCTGCTCGCCGCGATCGCCGCGATCGCCTCCGGCGGCAAGGTCGACGCGGGGCGGAGGCTCGCCGACGCGATCGGCAGGAAGATGCGCTGCGGCCCGCACCTGCCCGACGGCTGCCGCCACCACCCGCTCGTTCCCGCCTACGGCTGGCCGCTGGCGCGCCTGACGCGGGCGCTCTCCCCGGCGCCGGCGGCCCTGCCGGGACCGTCGGGGCTGCCGCTGGTGCCGGTCGACTTCCGCCGCTGCCGCCGCGAAAGCTGCGCCGTCGCCTCCGGACCGCACCTGACCGCCTCGGGCCGCCGCACCACCGCCTTCACCCAGTTGGTCGACCGCCGCCGCGCGACCGGCCTGGTCGAAATCGTCTACTGGCTCTACCGTCCCGGCCTCGGCTGGGAACGGCAGGCGCGCCGCGCCACCCGGGCCGACGTCGAAGCAGCGGCCGGGGTGGAGGTCCGCGCCGGGGACGACCCCGCCCTCGTCCCCCTGGAGACGCTCCCCGGCCGCAACCACTACGAGTTCCCGGCCTCCGAGCTCCCGCCCTGGCAGTGGCGCGTCGACGGCCGCTTTCCCGGCTGGTCGAGCTAGGAAGCGCCTGCCGCCTCGGCGGCCTTTTCCTCGTCGGCTTCCTCTTGCGCCTGTTTGATCAACCCGCGCCAGTCGGTCGTTTTGAAGACGAGCAGGATCGCCATGAAGCCGAGGACGACCGACCAGGCCGCCATCGCGATCTGGGTCCCGACCGAGAAGGAGAGGACGGCGGTGCGGGTCGGGCCGTGGAGGGTGGCCACCAGCAGCGCCTGCTGGGCGCCCGCACCTCCCGGGGTGAAGGGGACGATGTTGGCGATCGCCTGCACGCTCATCACCAGCATCACGTTGCCGACCGAGCCGCCGATCCCGAAGGCCTCGAGGAAGAACCAGAAGGCGGCGAAGCGGCAGAGCCAGCCGACCCCCTGCCAGGCGAAGACCTGGCGCATGTAGCGGCGCGGCTCCCTGAGGATGACGAGGCCCTGGCGGACCCGGGCCCAGAAGCGCCGCACCCGGTGGGCGAGGAGATAGATCGCGATCGCGATCGCCAGCAGGGTCGCCGCCAAGGTGACGAAGAAGAGCTGCGGGTGGTCGGCCCAGAAGGAGATCTCGAACGCCGGCAGGTCCGGGATCTGCGGCAGCGGCGGCAGCAGCCCCTGGCTGATCGCGTAGAGGAGGACGAGGACCCCGACCGAGGTGTCGAAGACGGTCTGGACGAGGAAGGACGAGGTCACCGCCGGGTAGGAGGAGTCGGGAATCTGCCGTTTGACGAGGAAGACCTTGGTCGCGTCGCCGGCGTGGGCGGGGACGATCGCGTTGATCCCGGCCCCGGCCAGGTAGGCGGCGGACAGTGGCAGGAAGGGGATCTTTCTGTCCGGGTATGCGGCCCGCAGCACGTTGCGCCAGGCCCAGGCGCGGGCCAGCTGCATGCCGAGGAGGAAGAGCAGGGCGATCCCGAACGTCGTCCAGTCGATTTCCGAGAGGTGGCGGAAGAATTCGGTCGAGGCGTCGAAGAAACGCTGGAAGCTGTCCTGAAGATCGGCCGCGGGCATCGCAGCTAGACTAGCCACGCTCGTGCCGGACACCGACACGCACACCTTGCCGCCCACCGCCCACCGAGACCCCGCTGACGAAGCGATGTGCTCGCGCGCCCGCGAGCGCTACGCCGCCGACCGCAAGAGCCGCTGGCGCAAACGCCGCAAGCGCCACGCCCAGCTGCCGAACCTGATCATCATCGGCGGCCTCAAGTGCGGGACGACGAGCATCCACCACTACCTCGGCCTCCATCCCGAAATCCAGATGTCGAAGCCGAAGGAGCTGAACTTCTTCGTCGAGGAGCTGAACTGGGACCTCGGCCTCGACTGGTACGCGAGCCGCTTCGACGACCGCTTCAAGGTCCGCGGAGAGTCCTCCCCGCACTACACGAACCTGCCCCGCTTCGACGGGGCGGCCGAGCGGATCAAGCAGAACTGCCCCGACGCGCGCCTGCTCTACATGGTGCGGGACCCGATCAAGCGGATCCTCTCCCACTGGGTCCACGCCACCGGCGCCGGTTATGAGACCGGCGACCTGGTCGAGGTCCTCTCCCGCCCGGACACCCAGTACATGAACCGCTCCAAGTACTGGATGCAGCTGCAGCCCTACCTCGAGCGCTTCGACCGCGAGCAAATCACCCTGATCACCCAGGAGGAGCTGCAAACGGAACGCGAGGAGACGATGCGCAAGGCCTTCGCCTTCGCCGGCGTCGACGAGGGCTTCACCTCCGAGCAGTTCGACCGCGAGTGGGAGAAGTCGAGCGCGAAGGAGGGCGACAAATACCAGCTGATGGAGAAACTGGTGAAACTGCCCGGCCTCCGCTCCCTCGACCGCAACTTCGACCGCCTGCCCGAGTCGATGCGCTGGCTGGTCGAGAAGGTCGTCCACGACCCGGACAAGCCGCCGGCGCCGAAGCCGAAGCTCCCCGACGACCTCTTCGAGGCCATCCGCAGCCGCTTCACCGAGGACGTCGCCGAGCTGCAGAAGTTCGCCGGCCGCGAGTTCGCCGGCTGGCACGACTACTCCTAAGCGCTTCCGATTCTCGCCACACCCGGGTGTGCTGAAACTCCGATGCGCGGGTAGGTTCAGACCCGATGCGGCGGCTGATCCCCGATCCCGGCCCGACCACGGTCACCGAGCAGCTGGAGACCTACCGACCCTGGGAGGAACCGCAAGAGGAGCGGCCGCTGGTCGGGATGAACTTCGTCGCGACGGTCGACGGGCGGGCGACGGTCGAAGGGCGCTCGGGGCCGATCGGGTCGAAAACCGACACCGCGATGCTTGTCGGGCTGCGGAGCCGCTTCGAGGCGGTGATGATCGGCGCCGGGACGATGCGGGCCGAGCGCTACGGACCGATGGAGCCGCTGATGGTGCTGGTCAGCGGCCGGCTCGACCTCCCTTGGGATGCGCCGCTCTTCGCCGAGGCCGGCGAAGAGGTCGTGGTCTTCACCGCCTCGGAGGCCGAGCCGCCGGAGACCGCGGCAGCGGTGGAGGTGATGCGGCACGAGGGGGCGGTGGATCTACGCGAGGCGCTGCGCCACCTGCGCCGGGAGCGCGGCATCCGCGCCCTGCTCTCCGAGGGCGGACCGCACCTGCACGCGCAGATGCAGGCCGACGGCCTCGTCGACGACCTCTTCCTGACGATCGCCCCGAAGCTCTCCGGCGGTGAGGCGCCGCGGATCATCGAGGGGCCGCTGCCGGGGGTGAGGGGCCTGGAGCTGGCCTGGCTGCTGGAGGAGGACGGGGAGCTCTTCGCCCGCTACCGGCGGGCCTGAGCGGGCGATCCAATACCGTTCCCCCCCCGAAGCGGACGAGGAGAGGACGGAGATGGACTTCAACCCCAGCCCCGAGGTCGCAGAGCTGCGCGAGCGCGTGCTCGACTTCATGGACGAGCAGGTCTACCCGCAGGAGCGGGAGCTGATGGAAGCGCTCGACGCCGAGGTGGCGCCCGGGGTCCCCTACCCGCAGAACCTCGTCGCCGTCCGCGAGAAGGCGAAGAGCGAGGGGCTCTGGAACCTCTTCATGCCCGACGAGCGCTTCGGCCCCGGGCTGAAGAACTGGGAGTACGGGCTGCTCTGCGAGGAGATGGGCCGCAGCCCGATGGCGGCGCCGATGGCCTTCAACTGCGCCGCCCCGGACACCGGCAACATGGAGATCCTCGCCGAGCACGGATCACCACAACAAAAAGAGGATTGGCTGGAGCCCCTTCTGGAGGGACGGATCCGCTCGTGCTTCTCGATGACCGAGCCCGCGGTCTCAGGCTCCGACCCGACGCTGCTGCAGGCCCGCGCCGAGCTCGACGGCGAGGAGTGGGTGGTCAACGGCCACAAGTGGTTCACCAGCGGCGCGATGGGCGCCGAGCTGGCGATCGCGATGGTCGTCACCGATCCCGACGCGCCGCCCTACTCCCGCGCCTCGATGATCTGCGTCCCCACCGACACCCCCGGCTTCAACCTGGTGCGGCCGATCTCGGTGATGGGACACGACGGCGGCCCCGGCCACTGCGAGATCCGCTACGAAGACTGCCGGGTGCCGAAGGGGTTTCTCCTCGGCGAGCGCGGCGCCGGCTTCGCGATCGCCCAGGACCGCCTCGGCCCGGGCCGGATCCACCACTGCATGCGCGCGATCGGGACCGCCGAGCGGGCGCACGAGCTGATGTGCCGCCGCGCCAACGAACGCTCTGCTTTCGGCGGCCCGCTGGGCGACAAGCAGTTCGTCCAGGAGTCGATCGCCGCCTCGCGGATGGAGATCGACCAGGCCCGCCTCCTCACCCTCTACGCCGCCTGGAAGATGGACACCGAGGGCAAGCGCGCCGCCCGCCAGGCGATCTCCGCGATCAAGATCGTCGCCGCCAACATGGTCATGGACGTCCTCGACCGCGCGATCCAGATCCACGGCTCCCTCGGCATGACCGACGACACCCCGCTGGCGATCATGTGGCGCTTCAGCCGCATGCTCCGCCTCGCCGACGGCCCCGACGAGGTCCACAAAATGGTCCTCGCCCGCCGCGAGCTGAACCGCTGGGCCAAGCGCGCCGAGGCCGAAGCCGAAGGCAACCTCGAGCCCCGGCACGCGGCGCGGATGGTGTGATCCATCCCTCCGGCTGAGACATAAAAAAGGCCGGGCAAGATTGCCCGGCCTTAACAGGAATGGCTACCGGCTAGCCGACAGTGGCGTGACCGGTGACGCGACAGCCGTCGAGGTCGCCGTCCTCGTCGGTGTTGATCAGACCAGTGACGACGGTGCCGTCAACGGCGTCGTACTCGAACAGCGACAGGTCGTTGTTGCCTTCGTTGCCCGCGAGAACGTCAACTTCGTCGCCGGCGTCGAACTGGCCGCTTTCGGAGATTTCCTGATCGACTTCAGCGCTTCCGGAGTCGAAGACGTCGATGTAGATCGAGGAGTCATTCTTCGAGGTCGACGCCGTGACCGTCGCGCCGCCGAGCGTGCAGTTGGCGGTGATCACCAAGCCACCCGCGTTGAACACGGTCACGTTCCCGGTCGAACCTGAATCGCTGGTGGTCCGGAAGAGAATCTTGTGGATCGTCTGTCCGTTGACGCTACCCGCGTTGCCCGCCGTGTTGGCCGAGCCCGCGCTGTCAGCGGTGGTGGCATGACTGGCGTTCGGAACCGTTCCGAGGCTGCCGGCGTTGACCTTGGCGCCGGTGATCGCGCCGTTCTTGATCTTGGCGGTCGTCACGGCGTTGTTCTTGATTTTCGCCGTGGTGACAGCGTTCTTCTTCAGCTGCTTGGAGCCAACGCTGTTCTTAGCGAGGCCGGCGGCGATGGCGGTCGCTCCGCCGAGGACGAGGAACACGGCGATCGACGACATCACGTTTGCGTACGTCAATCGCTTGCGTATCTGCTTCACGAATAGATCTCCTTGCAAGGGGATAGGGACGATGCACATGAGAAATTCCGCATGTGCGGCGATTTCCCTGGTTTAGGTCAGGCCGCCAGACCTTTTCAGCCGGTCCGGACGGCATCAACCGGCCTGGACGAACGATTCAAGGAGCGGCTAGCCGGCCCGCTCGACCCGCTCGGCCTCTTCGGCCAGGCGCTCGACCAGACGGGCGAAGGCCTCGACGCCCTCGTTGACCTTGCCGTAGCCGCCGGCGGTGTAGCGGGCGTAGACGCCCTCGAGGATGATCGCCAGCTTCCAGTAGCCGAGGGCGACGTAGAAGTCGAGTTCGGAGAGGTCGCGGCCGGAGCGCTCGGCGTAGCGGGCCGTCAGCTCCTCGCGGGTCGGGAAGCCGGGGGCGAGGTTGGCGGGCATGCCGAGGGCGATGGTGTCCTCGCCGCGTTCGGGCCAGTAGACCATCAACAGGCCGACGTCGGCGAGGGGGTCCCCGAGGGTGCAGAGCTCCCAGTCGACCACGGCGGCGACCTCGCCGGAGTCGGTGAGGATCATGTTGTCGAGGCGGTAGTCGCCGTGGACGATCGTCGCCGGGCCCTGCTCGGGGATCCGGGCCGAGAGCGCCTCGTGGACGCGGTCGATCGGCGCCAGCTCGCGCGTCTTCGACTTCTCCCACTGCCCCTGCCAGCGGTGCAGCTGGCGGGCGACGTAGTCCTCCTTGCGGCCGAGGTCGCCGAGGCCGGCGGTGTCGGGGTCGACGGCGTGGATCTGGACCAGGGTGTCGGCGACACGCTCGCCGATCGCCCGGCGGTCGCCCTCGTCGGGGAAGGTCTCCGCCTCGGCGAGGCCGCGCAGGATCGGTCCCTCGACGAACTCCATCACGTAGAAGGGCGCCTCGTTGACGCTCTCGTCCTCGCAGAGCCCGACCACCGGCGCCACCGGCACCTCCGTCCTGTTCAGCGCTGAGACGACCTTGAACTCGCGGCCCATGTCGTGCGCGGAGCCGAGCCGCTTGCCCAGGGGCGGCCGCCGCAGCGCCCACTTCTGGCCGGCCGCGTCGGTGACCCGATAGGTCAGGTTCGAGTGGCCGCCGGCGATCCGCTCGAAGCCCAGCGGGAAGTCGACGCCGGAGACGTTCTCCCCGAACCAGGCTTCGACGGCTGGGGCGTCGATCCCGTCCGGTGCCGCGACGGTTCCGTCCTGCTCGGTAGCCTCGTCAGCCATAGGGGCGCAAGCATATTCACGATCCACCAGGCGGTTGAGCCCGTCGCTCGCCAACCGGCTGCGGATCGGGTTCGCGATCGGATTTGCCGTGCTGACGGCGATGGCGGTGATCGGCGTCGGCCGCTTCATCCAGCAGCGCCAGGACTTCGAGGACGCGATCGCCCGCTCCTACCAGGTGGAGATGGTGGCGCGGGAACGGATCGCCCGCGGCGACGGCGGCGACGCCGCGCGGGCCGTCGTCACCCAGCAGGCGCAGCAGCGCAGCGAACTGCGCGACGAGATCTCCGGCGACACCCGCGACACGGCGCTGCTGGTGGCCGCCGGCCTGCTGGCCGGGCTGACCGGGGCGCTGCTCCTCTTCAGCGGCCTGATCTCCTCGATGCGCCGCCCGCTCGAGGAGCTGGTGACGGCGGCAGGCCGGCTCGCGTCCGGCGACCGCAGCGCCCGGGTCGAGGTCGGCGGCCTCGCGGAGACCGCCACCCTCGGCGCCGCCTTCAACGAGATGGCCGAGGAGCTCGAGCAGGAGGAGAGCCGGCGCGAACAGCTCGACCGGCTCAAAGACGAGTTCGTCCTCACCGCCTCGCACGAGCTGCGCAGCCCGCTGACCTCGGTCCAGGGCTTCGCCGAGCTGCTGATGCTCGAACGCGACTCGCTGACGCCGCGGCAGGCGGAGACGGTGGAGGTGATCCTCGACAACTGCCGCCACCTGGTGCGGCTGCTGAACGACCTCCTCGACCTCGCCCGCTCCGACGCCGGCCGGCTCTCGATCCAGCCGCGGCCGACCGAGGTCGCGCCGCTGGTCGAGGACGTCGTGCGTACGATGCGCGCCCAGACCGAGGCGGCGGGGCAGCAGTTGCGCGAAGACGTCCCGCCCGGGCTGCCGCCGATCGACGTGGAGCCCGACCGAATCAGGCAAATATTGGTGAATCTGCTTACGAACGCCCATGAGTACACGCCCGAAGGTGCGTCCATCGGGGTAACGGCGCGGGCCCTCGGCGCCGAGGTGGAGATCAGCGTGACCGACAACGGCCCAGGCATCCCGGAGGAACAGCTGCAGCGGATCTTCGACCGCTTCACCCGCGGCGACGCCGGGCTGACCCAGCGCGTCGGCGGCACCGGCCTCGGGCTGGCGATCTCGAAATCGCTGGCGGAGGCCCACGGCGGCGGCATCAGCGCCGAGTCGACCGTGGGCCAGGGCTCGACCTTCCGGTTGCGGCTGCCGATCGCGACGGGCGCCGGCGACGGAGCCGGCAGCGGCCAGGGCCAGCCGACGGCGGAGGCGAGCTGATGGCGACGATCCTGGTCGCGGACGACTCGGAGACGATCCTGCTGCTGATGCGGACCCGGCTGGAGATGGCGGGTCACGCGGTCGCCACCGCCGCCGACGGCCAGGAGGTGCTCGACCACATCGCCGGCGGCGTCGCCCCGGACCTGCTCCTGCTCGACGCGATGATGCCGCGCAAGTCCGGGATCGACGCCCTGCGGGAGATCCGCGGCAGCGGCAGCGAGGTTCCGGTGCTGATCGTCAGCGCCCACCAGAACCCGGGCGACGCCGACGCCCCCACCGACCTCGCGATCGACGGCTACATCACCAAGCCGATCGACTTCGACCGCCTGCTGGAGACGATCGCCGAGCTGACCGCCTAAGGGCGCCGGACCACCCGGAACCTGAACGTCGCGGGGCTCGGGTCGGGGTTGCCGGCGGGGTCGATCGCGAAGACGCGGAAGGCGTGGCGCCCGGCTTCGACCGCGTAGGCGCGCGGTGAGCTGCAGCCGCGGTACGGCTTGCGGTCGAGCTTGCAGCGGAAGCTGGAACCCGCCTCGCTCGAGGCGAAGCGGAAGGCGACCCGCCGCCACTTGCGCTCCGTGTAGAGGGGCGGGCGCGGGTGGAACCCGAGGGTGGTCTGCGGCGCCTGCCGATCCGGTCGCGGCGGCGGCGGTCCTTCGGGTTCGGGTGGTTCTTCCGGGTTCGGCGGCTCCGGGGGCGGCAGCTGAGTCCCCGTGCGGAAGTTGTTGGGGTCGGCTTCGGCGACCGACTCGCAGTTGACCGGCGCCGGGTCCCCGTACTGCGGACGGTCGATCAGGGCCGAATCGGTGTCGGCACCGCAGTCGATGCTGACGTCGGCGTCGCCGGAGTTGGCCAGGATCGAGTCGGCGCCGGCGCCGGCGCTGTAGACGTCGGGGCCGGGGTGACCGAGCAGCTGGTTCGGGCCGTCGTCGCCGTAGAAGACGTCGCCGGAGCCAGAGCCCTCGAGATCCTCGACTTCCTCCAGGGAATCGAGCGGTTCGCCGCCGCAGGCGGGTACATCGCCGCTTCCGGGTCGCCCTGCGGCGCCACTGGCGAGGTTTGCCTCGACGCCTTCGCCGAAACGCGCCCAGGACGCGTTGTCGCGCCCTGGTCCGCCGACCACCTTCTCGCCGTCACAGACCGAGTTGGAGAGGAAGAGGTCGTTGCCGTCGCCGCCGAAGAGTTCGTCGGCACCGCCGTTGTGGGTCAGCGCCTCGTCGCCGCCGAGACCGCGGAGCACGTCTTTGCCCGCGCCCGGCCCGTCGACCAGGACATCCTCGCTTTCGTTGCCCCCTTCGAGGGTGTCGTTGCCTTCCCCGCCGATCGCGAATACCGAGACCAGGAAGGGGAAAGTGGTGGCCTCGATCGTGTCGTTGCCGCCCATGCCCGCCAACAGGACCGAATCGAGCGGCGCCGCCAGGGCGCAGACCGCTTTCGTCGCCGATTCGATCGTGCAGCCGCCGGCGTCGCTCGCGCTCTGGTCGAACGCTCCGGCGGCCAGGGTGAAGGTGACGGCGCTCGGCGAGTAGGCGGCGGTGACGTCGTCGCCGCCGCTGCCGCCGACCAGGTAGAGCTGGGCGTAGGGCGTCGCGCCCGGCGGCGTCATGAAGCCGACGCTGACCTTGCTCGTGTCGCGGCTGGCGATGCCACCGGCATCGACGTTGTCGCCGTCGGCGCCGCCGACGAGGGTGTCGCTGCCGCCGCCCCCGACCAGGGCGTCGGCGCCGCCGCCCCCGTAAATCCTCTCCCCCGCGCTCGTGCCGACGATGTAGTCGGAGAAGGCGGTGCCGACGATCGTCTCGAAGGCCCCGACTTCGACTTCGTCGACCCCGCCGCCGTTCGGCGCCACCCCGTTCTCCCCGTTTTCTCCCCCGGCCGAGAGCTGAAGCCGCAGCCCCCGTTCGCCGCCCGGCGCCGGGAAACCGCTGACGGGAACCGTGCCGCCGAAGCCGGGCGTGATCCCGGTCGAGTAGCTGAGGGTGTCGGTGCCGCCGCCGGTGTCGAAGATGCGGTCGATCGTCGAGTCGCCCCGAACGTAGTCGTCCCCTTCGTCGCCGTCGATCGAATCGGCGCCGAAGCCGCCGGCGAGGCGGTCGTTGCCCGGTCCGCCACGGAGGAGGTCGTCGCCGATCCCGCCGAAGAGCTGGTCGTTGCCGGGGCCGCCGAGGAGGGTGTCGTTGCCGCGCTCGCCGAAGACGACGTCGTCGCCTTCGCCGCCTTCGAAGGTCTGGCTGCCGACGCCGAGATGGCAGCCGGCCGGGCAGGCGGCGGCCGCGGCGACGATCGTGTCGTCCCCGCCGCCGCCCTCGACGGCGGCGACCCGCGGCGAGGCGACGATCGTGTCCGCGCAGGGCGTCCCGTAGGTGGTGCCGCCGACCGTCGCCGGCCCTTCGGCGCAGGTCGGAGTCGTGTCAGCCGCTGCCGGCGCCGGCAGCAACATGGCCGTCAGCAGGCAGGCGAAGATAAGGGCGAGGACGAGCCGCACATCTCCTAGATACCCCCGGCCGGGAGTTCGATGCGCTAACTCTTGGCGATCTCGAGGCGGATCTCTTTGCCCTCGAGCTTGGTCCCGTCGAGGTACTCGACGGTGCGCTCGGCGACCTCGGGATCGACCTCAACGAAGGAGAAGCGGTGCAGGACCCGGACGTCGTGGATCGCCTCCTCGGGGATGACGGCGCCCTCGCGGAGGGCCCAGCGCAGGGCCTCCTCGTTGATGCCGCTGCGCTCGCCGCGGTTGACGAAGAGCTTGGTCGTCTCGGCCTTCTCCTTCTCGCCCTCGCCACCGTCGCCGTTGGCCTCGGCCTTCGCCGGCCTTCGCTCCTCGCGCTCGGCCTCGGGGCGCTCCTCGCGCTCGCGGCGCCGGCGGCGGGGCGGCGGCGCGTGCTCGAGCCGCTCCTCCGGGGTCTCCCACTCGCCGATCTTCGTTTTGACGTCGCGCTCGATGCGGGCGATCTCGTCCTTCTGGTCCGGCGTAACGAAGGTGATCGCGCGGCCGGTGCGCCCGACCCGGCCGGTGCGCCCGATCCGGTGCACGTAGGTCTCCGAGGAGTTCGGCACGTCGTAGTTGATGACGTGGGTGACGTGGTCGACGTCGAGACCGCGGGCGGCGATGTCGGTCGCCACCAGGAGCCGCACGCGGTGGTCCTTGAAGGAGATCATCACCCCGTCACGGACGCCCTGGCTGAGGTCGCCGTGCAGCGCCTTCACGTCGAGGCCTTTGTCCTTCAACGTCTTTTCCAGCTTGGTGGCGCCGATTTTCGTCCGGGTGAAGATGATCGCCTGCTCGGGTTCTTCGGTCTTCAGCAGCTCGACCAGGCGCGCCGCCTTCTCCTTGGCCGGAACCTCGACGTAGGCTTGCTGGATCTTGTCGACGGTCAGCGTTTCCGGGGTGATGCTGATCGTCGTCGGGTCGTACATGTAGCCCTCGGCGAGCTTCTGGATCGGCGGCGGCATCGTCGCCGAGAAGAGCGCCGTTTGGCGGCCGCTCGGGCACATCCGCAGGATCTTCTCGACGTCCTCGATGAAGCCGAGGTCGAGCATCTCGTCGGCCTCGTCGAGGACGACGTAGCGGGCCGCGGTGAGGACCAGCGAGCGGCGCGACATCAGGTCCATCATCCGCCCGACGGTGGCGACGACGACGTGGGCTCCCGAGCGCAGCTGGGACTGCTGCGAGCGGATCGGGGCGCCGCCGAAGACGGCGACGATCTCGATGTCGAGGTGCTCGGCGTAGGAGCGCAGCGCCTGCGTCACCTGGATGCAGAGCTCCCGCGTCGGGGTGAGGACGACCGCCTGAACCTCTTCGTTGGCGGGGTCGAGGTACTGCAGCAGCGGCAGCCCGAAGGCGGCGGTCTTGCCGGTCCCGGTCTGGGCCTGGCCGATCACGTCGTGGCCGCCGAGCAGCTCCGGGATCGCCTGTTCCTGGATCGGCGTCGGATCCTCGTAGCCGAGCTCGTCGAGAGCCTGCTGGATGTCGGGCGAGAGGCCTAGTTCTTTGAAGTTCACTTTGGGTGCGGTCACTGATGAGGGGGTCACTGGGACGGGTCCAGGAGGAGCTTGCCGCTGGTGCGGCGGGCGATCAGGTCTTCGTGCGCGCGGGCGGCGTCCGAGAGGGGGTAGACCTCTCCGATCGTAACCGTCAGCTCGTCTTTGGCGATTGCGGTCAGCAGATCGCCGATCATCGGGACCAGCAGATCCTGGCGGGCCAGCAGGTGGGCGAGCCAGAATCCGATCACCGACTTCGAGCCCCGCAGCAGCGCGGCGGTCGAGAGCTGGCGCTGTTCGCGCGAGGCGATTCCGAAGACGACCATCCGCCCGAGCGGGGCGAGCACGCCCATCTCGGCGTCGAAGGCCTCGCCGCCGCTCATGTGGAGGACGGCGTCGACGCGCTTGCCGTCGTTGGCCTCGCGGATCGCCTCGCCGAGGTCCTCCGCGCGGGAGTCGACGGCGGCGTCGGCGCCGAGGTTGCGCACCAGCTCGCGCTTCTCCTCGCTCGAGGCGAGGCCGATCACCTTCGCCCCCGCCCGCTTGGCGACCTGCACCGCCAGGGTGCCGGTGCCGCCGGCGGCGGCCTCGACGACGATCGTCTCCCCCGGCTCGATCCGGGCGCAGCGGTGGACCAGCGCCATCGCGGTCAGCCCCTGCAGGAGCCCGGCCGCGGCCTGGTCGTAATCGACCCCCTCGGGCAGCTCGATCAGCTGCGATTTGGCGACCGCGACCTTCTCGGCGTAGCCGCCGCTGCCGAGCAGGGCGACGACGCGGCGACCGTCGGAAAGCTGCCCGCTGACCTCGGCCCCGGGGATCAGCGGCAGGGTCTGCTCGGCCAGGTAGTCGTTGCGGGAGGCGTGGGTGTCGGCGAAGTTGACGCCGCTGCGTTTGACGTTGACCACGACCTCGGAGAGCTTCGGGCTGGGATCCGGGACCTCGACGTGCCGCAGCACCTCCGGCCCACCGAACTCCTCGATTTGGATCGCTTTCATTGGCCGGTGAGTCTCGCAGGGCGGCGGCCGCTCGCGCGGTCACCTCGCCTCGGAAGGGATTAGGCTGCCACGCCTATGGCGCTGACGGTTGTCGGATCGATTGCCTTTGACGCGGTGAAGACCCCCTTCGGGGAGCGCGAGCGGATGCTCGGCGGCGCCGCCGTGCACTTCTCCCTCGCCGCCAGCTTCTTCACCGAGGTGCGCCCGGTCGGGCCGGTCGGCGACGACTTCGGGGCCGAGGAGTTCGCGGTGCTGGAGAAGCGCGGGATCCTCACCGAGGACATCGAGCGGGTCGCGGGCGGCCAGAGCTTCTTCTGGCGCGGCCGCTACGAGTACGACCTCAACGTCGCCCACACCGAGGACACCCAGCTCGGCGTCTTCGCCGAGTTCGAGCCGAAGCTCTCGCCGGCCTCCCAGAACGCCGACACCCTCTTCCTCGCCAACATCCAGCCCGACCTGCAGCGCCAGGTCCGCGCCCAGTGCGGGGCGGCGAAGTTGAGCGGGCTCGACTCGATGAACCTCTGGATCGAAACCGCCAAGGACTCGCTGACCTCGGCGATCGCCGAGGTCGACGTCCTCGTCGTCAACGACGCCGAGATCCGGATGCTGACCGGCGAGTCGAACCTGGCCCGGGCGGCGCGGGCGGTGATGGAGATGGGGCCGCGGGCGGTGATCGCCAAGCAGGGCGAGTACGGCGCCGCGCTCTTCACCGGCAGCGGCTTCTTCGCCCTCCCCGGCTTCCCGCTCGAGGACGTGCGCGACCCGACCGGCGCCGGCGACAGCTTCGCCGGCGGCTTCTTCGGCTACCTCGACAGCTGCGCCGACCGTTTCGAGGAGGCGGAGCTGCGGCGGGCGATGGGCTACGGCACCGTCCTTGCCTCCTTCAACGTCGAGGAGTTCGGGACCGAGCGGGTCTCCCGTCTGACCCGCGAGGAGATCGACGCCCGCTTCGAGGAGCTGCGGACGATGACGCAGTTCGAGGGCCCGAGCGCCCCGGGCGCGTAGACTTCCTTCCTCCCGAGGACCCAGTCAAGAAGGAGGGGGCGAATGGCCACCGAGCAGCAGACGCAGGATCAGACCGCCGACGCCAGCGCCCCCGGCGATTCCGGTAACGAGTCGCTGACCGTCACCGACAACCGCACCGGCAAGACCTACGAGCTGCCGATCTCCGACGGGACCGTGCGGGGGATGGACCTGCGGCAGATCAAAGTCTCCGAGGACGACTTCGGGTTGATGTCCTATGACCCGGCCTTCACCAACACCGCCTCCTGCCGCTCCTCGGTCACCTACATCGACGGCGCCGCCGGGATCCTCGAACACCGCGGCTACCCGATCGAGCAGCTCTGCGAGCGCTCGACCTTCCTCGAGGTCGCCTACCTGCTGGTCTTCGGCGAGCTGCCGACCGCGCCCCAGCTCGACCGCTGGATCTTCGACATCACCCACCACACCTTCGTCCACGAGGACCTCAAGCACTTCTTCGAGGGCTTCCGCTACGACGCCCACCCGATGGGGATGCTGCTGGCCGGCGTCGGGGCGCTCTCGACCTTCTATCCGGACGCGAAGCAGATCGGCGACCCCGAAGAGCGCTACATGGCCGCGGTGCGGCTGATCGCCAAGGTGCCGACCCTCGCCGCCTTCTCCTACCGGCACAACATGGGGCTGCCCTACGTCTACCCAGACAACGAGCTCAACTACGCCGAGAACTTCCTCTCGATGGTCTTCAAGAAGACCGAGGACCGGCACATCCCCAAAGAGGCGCTGACGAAAGCGCTCGACGTCCTCTTCATCCTCCACGCCGACCACGAACAGAACTGCTCGACCAACGCGGTCCGCGGGGTCGGCTCCTCCGACGTCGACCCCTACTCGGCGGTCGCGGCCGGCGTGGCGGCGCTCTACGGGCCGCTGCACGGGGGCGCGAACGAGGCAGTGCTGCGGATGCTGCGGCGGATCGAGTCGCCGGAGAACATCCCCGAGTTCCTCGAGCGGGTGAAGCAGCGCGAGGAGAAACTGATGGGCTTCGGCCACCGGGTCTACAAGAACTACGACCCGCGGGCGCGGATCATCCAGCAGTACATCGAGCCGGTCTTCGAGGCGACCGAGGCCAGCCCCCTCGTCGACATCGCCCGCGAGCTGGAGAAACGCGCCCTCGACGACGAGTACTTCACCGAGCGCAAGCTCTACCCGAACGTCGACTTCTACTCGGGGATCATCTACGAGGCGATGGGGATCCCGACCGACATGTTCACGGTCATCTTCGCCATCCCCCGCACCGCCGGCTGGGTCGCCCAGTGGATGGAGATGCAGGAAGACCCGGAGAAGAAAATCGCCCGCCCGCGGCAGATCTACACCGGCGAGCGGGAGCTGGAGTACGTGCCGATCGAGCAGCGTGAGGGGCCGGAGAAAATCGTCGGGCCGCCGGCGCGCAGGCCGAAACGGCCTCGGCGCGGGGCTTAACCAGTCGGTTGGGGGAGGGTCAGGTACCCCTCTCCCAGAGACCGTCGCGCAGCTGGGGCGGGGTGCTGGGCGCCGATGTGGTCTCAGGAGCCTCTGGGAGAGGGGTACCTGACCCTCCTGCCATTGCTTAGGCTGCGGAGGTGTCTCGTTCGAGGTGGAAGTTGACGGTTCGGCATGGGTCGGATGTCGATCATCAGGCTTATGGGGAGCTGGGGGAAGCTGTGGCCGCGATGCGGGAGCGGGCGCTGGCTATTCGGGCCGAGGGGCCGGCGCGGCCGGTGCAGTCGCTGCGGGACTACGGCCCCGGCGACCAGGTGCATGCGCGGCTGCAGCTCAGCAGCGGCGGCCTCTTCCGCAAAGCGGTGGCTGGCGTCGACGTGCGCGGCGACGGGACGTTCGTGCCGTTCAGCGGCGGGGTAGTGCGGGAGGAGCTCGACCCGAGCGGCCACGAGACGCCGTTCGACCTCGTGCGCGAGACTCTGGAAGCCGAACGACGATGAGCAAGACCGATACTGAGATCCCGAAGGGCAGCTACGCCGCCGGTGAGCGCGTGAAGCTGCCGGCCGCCGCCGAACCGCCGTTCACCGTCTTCATCAACGGGATCGAGCAGGGCAAGGGGAGCTACCGGATCGAAGGCGGCGAGATCGTCTTCGACCGCCCGATCGTCAAGGAGAAGGTCGGCACCGGTCGCTGGCTGGCGATGTACCTCGGCCTCTTCGGCACCTACCGCAAGAACGAGACGATCGACCTCCAGTTCGCCCGCAAAGGCAAGATCGAACTGCGCTCTGACCTGCCGGTCCTCCCCTACGCCGAGGGCGAGGGATCGTGAACATCGGCTTCCTCCTCCTCTGCGACCACAGCGAGGCCGTCAACGGCAAGCTCTACCTGACCGGCGGCGGCTGGAACGTCCTCCGCCTCCCCGAGCTGCCCCACGAGTGGTCCTTCTCGATCGGCCTCGGCGTCGACGTCGCCTGGCACGAGACCAACACCCCCCACGAGCTCGTCGTCACCGTCCAGGACCCCGACGGCAACGAGCTCGGCGAGGGCCTCACCGCCAACTTCGAGACCGGCCGCCCCCCTGGCCTCCCCGAAGGCCAGGAGCAGCGCCTCGTCATGTCGATCGCCGCCACCGCCGCCTTCACCACCGCCGGCCCCCACGCCGCCGTCGTCCAGGTCAACGGCGAGGAGCTGGGCCGGGCGCGCTTCTACCTGATGGAAGCCGGGCCCGAGGGTGTCGAACTCGCCTAGTTGAAGACGTAGAGCAGCAGGAAGGCGATGATCGCGAAGGCGGCGCCGGCGGCTTGGATGCCGCGGTCGCCGGCGATGATGCCGGACATCGAGCGGTCGTCGTTGCGGTCGTAGATCAGGTAGAGGTAGCGGAAGATGCCGTA
>Ga0307314_10000014_pt1 | contig 58222 bp, 58 predicted proteins | sample ER_DNA_204_FD_194493 | JGI IMG/M metagenome (GOLD analysis project Ga0307314, IMG submission 194493) | Bulk soil microbial communities from the East River watershed near Crested Butte, Colorado, United States - ER_DNA_204 | ecosystem: Environmental > Terrestrial > Soil > Floodplain | place...
GTGGGTGACGATGACGAACTGGGCGCGGTCGGAGAAGCGGCGGATCAGCTGCAGGAAGCGGTCGATGTTGGCGTCGTCGAGGGCGGCCTCGACCTCGTCGAGGATGTAGAAGGGGCAGGGCCGGGCGAGGAAGACGGCGAAGACGAAGGCCAGCGCGACCAGGGACTTCTCGCCGCCGGAGAGCAGCTGCAGCTTGCGGGTCGACTTGCCGGCCGGGGTGACCTCGATCTCGACCCCGAGCTCGTCGCGCTCCTCTTCCTCCTCCTCGGGCTCGGGCTCGGGCTCGGCGTCGGTCGGCGCCTCCTGCTCGCCGGCGGGACGCTCGTCGTCGCGCACCGGCCGCAGGCTGACCCGGCGCAGGCGGCCGCGGCCGCCGGGGAAGAGGTGCTCGACCATCTCCTCGAAGTTCTTCGCCGTCGCCTCGAAGGTCTGCTCGAAGGCGCGCTCGATCTCCTCGTCGATGTCGCGGATCAGCGACTCCAGCTCCCGCATCGAGCGCTCGATGTCCTCGCGCTGAACCTGCAGGCTCTCGACGTGCTCGCGGGCTTCGTCGTACTCCTGCTCGGCCAGCGGGTTGACCGGCCCGATCTGCGCCCGGCGGCGCTCCAGCCGCTCCATCTTGCGGTCGATCTCGGCCCGCGCCTCGTCGGTGAGAGCCTCCTCGGCGGGCGGGATCTCCTCCCCCAGCCGCTCGGCGATCGAAGCCAGCTCGCGCTCGGCCTCGGCCCGGCGGTCGCCGAGGTGGGCGGCCTCGACCTCGGCCTGGGTCAGCTCGTCGGAGGTCTTCCTCATCTCCGCCTGCAGCTCGAACTCCTGCTGGGAGCAGGCGCGCAGCTCCTCGGCGATCTCGTCGCCGTCGTCCTTGCCGCCCATCACCTTCTGCTCGATCCGCTCGACCCGCTCGCGGATCGCCGCCCCGGCGCCTTCCGCCGCCTTCAGCGCGCTGCGGACGTCGTCGAGGAGCGTCTCCCCCGCCGCCAGGCGCGCCCGCATCGCCTCGCGGTGACGCTCGCCGAGCAGGCCCTCGGCCCGTTTGGCGTGGCGGGAGGCGCGCTCGGCACCGGCGCGGACGTCCCCGAGCGCCTTCTCGCGCGCCGCCTCGGCCGCCTCGGCGGAACGGGCGACCCCAAGCCCGTCTCCCGCGGTCCGCAGGCCGGCATCGATCTCGCCCAGCTCCTCTTCCAGCTTCCGCGCCCGCTCGCCGGGGGCCGACCCGGGCCCGACGTCGAGGGTCAGCGGCCCCAGCTCGATCCGCAGCCGCTCCAGCCCGGCCTCGACCTCGGCCTCGCGGCTGGAGAGGTTGGCGACCCGGACCGCGACCCGCTCCTGATCGCCCCGCAGCTTCGTCAGCAGGCCCCAGGCCTGGGTCCGCTCGCGATCGCGCGCGGCGAAGCGCTCCTCGGCCGCCGCCCGCCGCCCCGAGACCTCGCTCAACCGTTCCTCCAGCTTCGCCCGCACCCCGCGCGCCTTCGCCGCCGCCCTTTCGGCCGCGGCGGCGCGGTCGGCGCCGAAGCGCAGCTCCTCGGAGACCAGCTGCGCCCGCAGCCCCAGCTCCTCGCGCTCGATCCGCGCCCCCAGCTCGGCCGCCTGCGCCTGGCGCTTCAGCGGCCGCAGCCGCGCCCGCGCCTCGCGCTCGACGTCGAGGGCGCGGTCGAGGTTGTCGCGCGCCGAGCGCAGCTTCAGCTCGGCCCGGCGCCGGCGCTTGCGGTGCTTGCCGAGGCCGGCCGCCTCCTCGACCAGGAGCCGCCGCTCGCGCGGCTTGGAGTGAACGATCGTCTCGACCCGGCCCTGGCTGATCACCGAGTGCATCTCGCGGCCGAGGTTGGTGTCGGAGAGGACGTCGGTGACGTCGGCGAGGCGGCAGCGGGCGCCGTTCAGCCGGTAGCCGCTGTCGCCGGCGCGGTCGAGCCGGCGTTCGACGGCGATTTCGGAGAACTCGGTGGCGGCGCGGCCGTCGGAGTTGTCGATCGTCACCTCGACCTCGGCCGCCTTGCGCTGGGTGATCCCCTTGCCGCCGGCGGAGATCACGTCCTGCATCGAGGCGCCGCGGATCGCCCCCGGGCTCTGCTCGCCGAGCGCCCAGAGAACGGCGTCGGTGATGTTGCTCTTGCCGGAGCCGTTGGGGCCGACGATGACGCTGACGCCCGGGGAGAACTCCAGCGTCGTGCGCTCGGGGAAGGACTTGAAGCCCTTCATCGAGATCGACCTCAGGTACATGCGCGGGCACCTCGCATCGCCTGAATGCTCCCGGTCTGCTCGGACGCGACGGTCGCTCGCTTAACCCCCAAGATGCGCCAAAGCCTCCTTGGCGGCAAGCTGCTCGGCCGCCTTCTTGCTCCGCCCTTTCCCCGTCCCGACCCGCTCGGAGTCGACGATCGCGGCCACCTCGAAGGTTCGCCGGTGCGGGGGACCCGTCGCCGCGATCACATCGTAGGTTACGCGCGCCCCACGCTGGGCCAAAAGCTCCTGCAAAGCGGACTTGAAATCGATCCGGGTCTCGGAGGCGAGCTCGATCCGCGGCTCGAACGCCTCCGCCACCGCCGCGGCGGTGCGCTCGAACCCGAAGGCGACGTAGCAGGCGCCGATCAGCGCCTCGGTCGCCTCCGGCAGCGGCCGGCCGCCGTCGAGGAGGACGTCGGCCGGGATCGCCGTCGCCAGCCCCTCGGGCTCGTTCGCCTTCAGCATCGCCGGCACCCCCAGCAGCGTCCCCACCTCCGCGCAGGAGACGCCGCTGACCGCCTGGTTGTGGACCTTGGTCAGGCCGCCGGCGGCCAGCTTCGGGAAGGTCCCGTAGACGCTGGTGGCGACAGCGAGGCCGAGGACGCTGTCGCCGAGGAAGGCGAGCCGCTCGAAGGAGTCGACGCGCCGCTCGGTCCAGGAGGAGTGGGTCAGCGCCTGCCTGCGAAGGTCTTCGGGCAGCTCCCCGACCAGGGCCGCCAGGGCCGCGACGGGAGAGTCGGGGTCCGGCGCCACCGGCTCAGGCTGGGGCGTGCTCCAGCACGAACCCGACCGCGTCGCCGACGGTCTTGATCTGGGTCGCCTGCTGCTCGGAGACGGTGACGCCGTAGCGGTCCTCCAGCTCCATCACCAGCTCGTAGAGGTCGAGCGAGTCGGCGTCGAGGTCCTCCTTGAAGCGGGTGGACTCCTCGATCCGCTCCAGCGGCACTTCGAGCTCCTCGGCGAGGTGCTCGCGGACCAGCGTCAGTACCTCGTCGCGGTTCATCTACGTGGCCCTGTTTATCACGGCGATCAGGCGTTGCCGTCACCCGCGAGAGCGCCGCGGCCGGCCCCGCCCTCGGCCAGCAGCGCGGCGGTGCGACCGATCGCGTCGACCTCGGCGCAGCGGGCGGCGAGGCGGACGGCGCTGGCGATCCCCTCGGCACCGGAGCTGCCATGGCCGACGACGGCGATCCCCCGTAGGCCGAGCAGGATCGCGCCGCCGGTGGTGTCGGGGTGGAGCTGGCGCCGCAGGCCGTCGAGGGCCGGCTTCAGCAGCAGGCCGCCCACGGCGGCGACGGGATTGGAGCGGGCGGCGTCGCCGACCGCGGCGGCGACCGTCTTCGCGGTGCCCTCGAGCAGCTTCAGGGAGACGTTGCCGGTGAAGCCGTCGGTGACGACGACGTCGACCTTTGCCGCAGGAAGGTCGCGTCCCTCGACGTTGCCGGCGAAGCGGATCCCGGGGGCGCTGCCGAGCAGGCGGTTGGCCTCAACCACCTCCTCGCGCCCCTTGCCGGACTCCTCACCGACGGTGAGCAGGCCGACCGAGGGATCCTCGACCTCGAGCACGGCGCTGGCGAAGGCGGCGCCGAGGAAGGCGAACTGGACCAGGTGCTGGGCGCGGACCTCGACGTTGGCGCCGACGTCGAGGAAGAGGACGGGTTTGCCGGGAACCGGCACCTGCACCGCGAGCGCCGGCCGCTGCACGCCCTTGAGCCGGCGCAGGCCGAAGGTGGCGGCGGCCATCGTCGCCCCGGTCGAGCCGCAGCTGACGAGGGCGGCCGAGTTGCCGTCGGCGACGTCGCGGGCGGCGCGGACGACCGAGGCTTCCTTCTTGGCGCGGACCGCCGGCACCGGGTCCTCCTCGTTGCCGATCCGGTCGGCGGTGTCGAGGACCTCGATCCCCGCGACGCCGTCGAGCCCGAGCGCGCGCCGCGGCCCGAAGACGCGGACGCCGATGCCCTCGGCGGCGGCCAGCCGCGCGCCCTCCGCAAGCACGGCGAAGCCCTGCTCGACCCCGTAGCCGTCGAGGGCCACGGTCACCGCGCGTGAGGGCGCCACCGCTTACTCGTGGGTGTGGGGCGCCGAGGGATCGGCGATCCGCTGCGCGACGACCTCGCGGCCGGCGTAGGTGCCGCAGGTCGGGCAGACGCGATGGGGCAGCCGCAGGCTGTGGCAGCGCGGGCAGCTGTTCAGATTCGGCTTGCCGGCCTTGTGCTGGGCGCGCCGCTTGTCGCGGCGGGCGCTGGAAGTTCTCTTCTTCGGGACGGCCATCGGTCGCGGAATGCTAGCGGGTGGGGGCTTTCAGTACGTCGCCCGCACGACGGCGAGGTCGTCGGCCTCCCAGGTCACCTCTCCCCCGCACCACTCGGCGAGGTCGGCGGCGGTCTCCGGGAAGTCGTAGCCGGGGTCGATCGGGGCGACCTCGACGCCGGCCTTGACCACGTCGCCGATCACGAACGAGCGGGCCTGCTCACGCACCTGGCGGAAGAGGTTCTGCTTCTGCTCGGCGCGCAAGTGGTGGATAGAGAGGACGCCGATCACCAGGTCCCAAGGGCCTTCGGGCAACGGGTCCTCCATCCGCGCCAGCTGCACGTCGTCGTAGTTCTCGCGCGCCCGGAAGACCATGTCGGCGCTGGCGTCGAGGCCGATCACCCAGCTGTCGGGGTAGGCCTCGATCAGGCGGCGGGTGGTCTCCCCCGTCCCCATCCCCAGCTCCAGCACCCGCTCGGGCGGGAACGGGATCGCAGCGATCGCCTGCTCCTGCAGCTCGTCGTAGCGCGGGATCTCGGAGCGGATCAGCTCGGAGTAGGTGTCGGGTTTCCAGTCGAATCGGCCCATCTCGTAACCTCGACGGGAGCATGTCACAGGCGCCGCAGACGATCATCGACCTATCCCGGCTCTCGCTCGCCCACGGCGAGGGCAAGCGGCTGGAGACGCCGGTGGCGCTGGAGCCCTTTGAGCTCGCGGCCCAGACCTACAAACCCGAGCCCTGGGCGCCGCGGGTGCGGCTCGAGGTCTCCCGCCCCAGCAACGGCTTCGCCTTCCGGCTCAACTTCCCGGTCCACCTCGAAGGACCCTGCATGCGCTGCCTGGAGCCGGCGGCACTCGACCTCGAGGTCGAGGCGCGCGAGATCGACCAGGCCGGGACGGACGATCCCGAACTGCGCAGCCCCTACGTCTCCGACGACGAGCTCGACATCGGCCGCTGGGCCCACGACGCGACGATCCTCGCCCTCCCGACCCGCATCCTCTGCCGCCCCGACTGCGCCGGCCTCTGCCCCGTCTGCGGCGAGAGCCTCAACGACAACCCCCACGAGCACGAGGCCCCGGTCGACGACCGCTGGGCGGCGCTGAAGAACCTGAAACTCGAGTAGCGCGCTACTCAGCAGTGCTTCCGATTTTGACCCCACCCTGGCGTGGCGAAACTCGGCTGCGCGTTGCAAGGGGGAGAGTTTTCGCTTCCCAGCCCTTAACAAGGCATGACCGCAGAACGAGCAACCGGGGTGATGGTGGACTTCCTCTGGAAGGACGAGCGTCTCGCCGTCCAGATCGACGGCCCCGGCCGCCCCTACCGAAATCCCAACGAACGCGCCGCCGATCTAGCCCTGGAAGCAGCCGGCTACCGCGTCATCCACCTCACCGAACGAGAAGTCGAAGAGGAACCAGACCGAATCGCTCAACTTCTCCGCCGCGAACTCGAAGCAGGCGGCTGGGACGGGTGCCCCTCTCACAGAGGCTCCTGAGACCACAGATGCGCCCAGCAAGGCGCCCCAGCTGCGCGACGGTCTCTGGGAGAGGGGCACCCGTCCCACCTTCCCACTGCTCTAGTTAAGGCTGCTGATCGAGCTCGGGCTGCGGCTGTTCCTCCTCGCGACCGGCGAGGCGGTCGCGGCCGCGCTGGACCGCGGCGAGGAACTTCTGCAGGTTCACTTCGAGGGTGTTGAGGATCTCGTCGGCGTAGTCCTCGGCGCCGAGGCGGATTTCGCGCTCGCGGGTGCGGGCGTCCTCGACGATCTCGTCGGCGGCGCGCTCGGCCTGCTTGGTGACCTCCTCGTCGGAGATCAGGCGGGCCTGCTGCTCGCGGGCCTCGCGGACGATCCGCTCCGCCTCGCGTTTGGCCTCGGCCAGCATCTCTTGGCGCTCCTTGACGATCCACCGCGCCTGCTTGATCTCCTCAGGGATCGTCGCCCGCATCTGGTCGAGGAGGTCGTAGATCTCCTCGCGGTCCACGCGAACTTGATCCGTCAGGGGAACCGGACGGGCGTTGTGAACTACGTCATCGAGCTTGTCTATGAGGACCAGGACGTCCATATGAAGGTCGTAAGCCTACGTGTATGCGGGGGTTTTAGGGAAGAAGGCGTTGAAAGAGCGTTTTTTTGCAAGGCGACGCCCATACGGACGGACTGGTTTGCACAGCCTACCTGTCCCCCAGGCGTTCTTTCAGGGCGCCTGCGACGGCGGCCGGAACGAGGTCGGAGACGTCGCCTCCGAAGGTGGCCATCTCCTTCACCCCGGTGGACGAGAGGAAGCTGTAGTGCGGGGAGGCGATCACGTAGATGCTCTCGATCCCCGGGTCGAGCTTGCGGTTCAGCTGCGCCATCTCGAACTCGTACTCGAAGTCGGAGATCGCCCGCAGTCCCTTGACGATCGCCTTCGCCTCGTTGTCGCGGGCGAACTCGACCAGGAGGTTGGCGAAGATCTGCACCTCGACGTTGGGGAGGTCGGCGGTCGCCTCCTCGATGAACGCCTTCCGCTCCTCGGCGGTGAAGAGCGTCTTCGCCTTGCGGACCGGGTTGTTGACGACGCCGACGACGACGCGGTCGAAGACGTTGGAGGTGCGGGTGATGATGTCGACGTGGCCGTTGGTGACCGGGTCGTAGGAGCCCGGGCAGACGACCGTCCCGTTCTTCTCGCTCATCCGCCCGCCTCGGCGTAGATGGAGACGTCGGCGGCGCCGTAGCGGCGCTGGCGCAGCGGCTCGAGCGCGTCGATCCGCAGCGGCCGGCGAGCCCCGCTCTCGACCACGGCCCGACCGCCGCTGTTCAGCAGTTTCGGCAGGTGGATGTTGAGGTCCTGGGCCACGCGGTCGGCGAGTTTATACGGGGCGTCCACAAAGACGAGGTCGAATTTCCCCGCAAATGAAGCAGCCGAAACCTGGGCCAGCCAGCGAGCGACGTCGGCGCGGACGAGCTCGGCGCGGTCGCCGAGGCCGAGGCGCTGGACGTTGCCGAGGGCGGGCCGGGTGTCGCGGTCGACGAGGACGGCGCGCCCGGCGCCGCGCGAGAGCGCCTCGATCGCGAGGGCGCCGGTGCCGCAGTAGAGGTCGAGGACGGCGGCGCCCTCGACCCGGTCTCCGAGGGTGGAGAAGATCGCCTCGCGGACGCGGTCGGAGGTCGGCCGCACCTTCCAGCCCTTGGGCGCGACCAGGCGCTGCCCTTTCAGCTCACCGGCGATCACTCTCACACGCGAAACCTAATCGGCGTTCGTCCTTTGTTCGCCCTGAACGGAACAAAGGACGAACGCCGTTAGAGGGGAATCGGATCGGCCGCGCCCGTGCCGAAGCGGCGATGGGCGGCGTCGAGGAGCGGGCCGAGGGCGGGGTCGGCGAGGGAGCCGTGCGCCCGCAGCAGCTCCAGCACCTCCTGGCGCGCCTCGAGCAGCAGGGGGCCGTCCTCGGGGAGCTTGGCGACGGCGAAGCGCGGCAGGCCCGACTGGCGGGTGCCGAGGATCTCCCCCTCGCCGCGCAGTTCGAGGTCGACCTCGGCGAGCTTGAACCCGTCGCTCTCGCTCGCCACCGCCCCCAGTCGCTTCTGCGCCAGCTCGCCGGCCTCTTCGGCGAAGAGCAGGCACTGGCTCGGGTGCTCGCCGCGGCCGACCCGCCCGCGCAGCTGGTGCAGCTGGGAGACGCCGAAGCGCTCGGCGCCCTCGATCACCATCACCGTCGCGTTGCCGACGTCGATCCCGACCTCGATCACGGTGGTCGAGACGAGGACGTCGGTCTCGTGGGCGGCGAAGGCGCGCATCGCCTCGGCCTTTTCGGGCGAGGCCATCTGCCCGTGCAGGAGGCCGACGCGGAACTCGCGCAGCTCGCCGGCCCGCAGCCGCTCGGCCTCGACCGCCGCCGCTTTGCCCGCGACTTTCTCCGACTCGCCGACCAGCGGGCAGACGACGAAGGCCTGGCGGCCCTCGCGCAGGCGCCGGCGCAGGAACTCGAACGCTTCGCCGCGCTGGTGCTCCTCGACCAGCTTGGTCGTGATCGGCTGGCGCCCGGCGGGCAGCTCGTGCAGCGCGGTCGTGTCGAGGTCGCCGTAGGCGGTCAGCGAGAGCGTGCGCGGGATCGGCGTCGCGGTCATGTGGAGGACGTGGGGCGCCATCCCCTCCACCCCCTTCTCGTCCAGCGCCCGCCGCTGGGAGACGCCGAAGCGGTGCTGCTCGTCGACGACGACGAGGCCGAGGCGGGCGAAGCGGACGGTGGGCTCGATCAGCGCGTGCGTCCCCAGGATCAGTCCCAGCTCGCCGCTGGCGAGCTGGTTCAGGGCCTGGCGCCTGATTGGCGCTGGAGTCGATCCGGTGAGGAGCGCCAGCGGTATCGGCTCGTTCACCAGCAGCTTGCCGAGAGTGATCGCGTGCTGCTCGGCCAGGGTCTCGGTCGGCGCCATCAGCGCCGCCTGGTAGCCGGCTTCCAGCGCCCGCAGCATCGAGTAGACGGCGACCACGGTCTTGCCGGAGCCGACCTCCCCCATCAGCAGCCGCTGCATCGGCTGGCCGGAGTCGAGGTCGGCCTCGATCTCGTCGAAGGCCTCGAGCTGATCGGCGGTCGGCTCGAAGGGGAGCGAGTCGAGCCAGCGGGCAACGAGGTCGCCTGGCTTGCCGAAGCGGGGGGCGGGGCGGGCGGTGCGGTGGGTGCGCTTGCGGGTGGCGAGGAGGGCCTGGTGGAGGAAGAGCTCTTCGAAGCGGAGGCGGGTGCGGGCTTCGTCGAGGTCGTCGGTTTCTCGCGGGAAGTGGATGGTCTTCAGGGTGTCTCCGAGGGCGGCCAGGTTGCGGCGGGTCCGGAGCGTGGCGGGCAGTCCCTCGATCGCATTCGGGGAAAGTGCGATTGCCTGTTCGGCCCAGTTGCGGATCTGCGCGGGACGGAGGGTCTCCGGTGAAGAGTGTCTAGGGACCAGGGTTTCAGGCTGCGGGTCCTGTCGAGGGCTGTTCGGGGACCCCTGCGCTGGATGCTCGGGGTCCCCGGCGCCCTCGCCACCCGCAGAAGGGGCGTTGGTCAGGTGCTCCCATTCGTTTACGGCGAAGCCTCGGGGGGATCGTTTGCCGGTGAGGAGGAGCTGGGCTCCGGGGGTCAGCTTTGAAGTTACCCAGGGTTGGTTGAACCAGGTAGCTCTTACGTGGTCGGTGGCGTCTCCGACTTTCACGGAGACCATGCGGAGGCGGCCTTTGCGGAAGGGGCGGGGCTGGGGACCCTGAACTTCGACCTGGACGGTGGCGGTTTCGCCCGGAGCTACGTCTCCCAGCTGGCGGATCCTCAGGTCGCGGTGGCGTCTGGGGATGTGGAAGAGGAGGTCGCCGATGGTGCGGAGGCCGGCTGCGGCGGCGGCTTCGGCGGTTTTGGGGCCGATGCCTTCGAGGGCGCCGAGGCCCTGGTCGAGGACGCTCGGGCGGGGCCAGTGGACGGGGGCGTCGAGCAGCTCGGCCCGGCCCAGCTCGCGCTCGCCGCCGAAGGAGCGCACTACTGGGCGGCCAGCAGCCACCACCAGCTCGGCTGTCCCCCCTCGTGTGTCTCGACCTCGACCCCGTCGGGCACGTGGCTGTCGAGCTCGGCGAGCGGGATCGGGGCGCCCTCGCCGGCGATCAGGGTGACGATCTCGGCGCTCACGGCGAGGTGCTCGACGGTCTTGGCCAGGGTCGAACCCGCCCCGCCCCAGGCGACGATCTCGCCGGCGAGGAAGCCGACCGCGTCGCCCTTCTTGAAGCGGCCTTGGGCGTCGTCGCGGGCGGCGGGGGCGACGCCGCCGGTGGAGACTTTATTCAGGGCCTCCCCCAGCCGCTGCGCGTTCTCCTCCAGCGAGGCTTCGGGATCGAGCTCGACCAGAGCCAGCAGGCTCGCCTGCTGCGAGGTCGCCGGCACCACCCGCGCCGGCTTCTCGGAGAGCTCGCAGGCGCGCTCGGCGGCCATGATCACGTTCGAGGAGCTGGGCAGGACGAGGACCTCGTCGGCGGCGACGCTGTGGATCCCGGCCAGCAGCTCGTAGGTCGAGGGGTTGAGCGTCTCCCCGCCGGGCACGACGTGGGCGCCGAGCTCGCCGAAGAGGCGGAGCAGGCCGTCGCCGGCGGCGACCGCGACGACGCCGGTGCGGCCGCCGAGGCGGGCGTCGCGTTCGGCCATCTGCTCGCGCATGTCGGCGACGTCGAGGTTGGCGACCTCGCCGACCCCGTCGAAGACGGCTACCGCGGCCTCGGGCTCGTCGGTGTGGACGTGGACCTTGAGGGTGACGTCGTCGCCGACCACGAGGACCGAGTCCCCGAGCCCCTCCAGGCGCGGCAGGAACTGGCGGTTCTGCAGCCCCGTGCCGGAGACGATGAAGTTGGTGCAGTAGCGGTAGCGGCTGTCCTCGTGGTGGGGCAGGCTGCGGCGCGGCGCCTCCTGGTGCTGGACCTCCGGCACCTCGGCCCCGTCGCCGCGGAGCCCGGCGACGACCCCGGCGAGGATGAGGACGAGGCCGTGTCCGCCGGCGTCGACGACGCCGGACTCGCGCAGGACCTCGAGCTGCTCCGGCGTCTTCGCGACCGCCCGCTCGCCGTCGGCGATCGCCCGTTCCAGGACCTCGGCGAGGACCGCGTCCTGCTCCTCTTCAGAGACGTCGCGGCCGAGCCGCTGCTTCTCCTGGTCGAGGTGGGCGAGCTGGCGGGAGAGCGAGTGCGCCATCTCGCGGAAGACGGTCAGCATCGTCCCCTCGGCCGGGTCGCGGACCGAGTCGTAGGCGGCGTCGGCGGCACTGGCGAAGGCGGCGGCGACCAGGGTCGGGTCGATCAGCTCGCCAGGACGGGAGGCGAGCTCCTCGGCGGCGCCGCGGACGATCTGGCTGAGGATGACGCCGGAGTTGCCGCGGGCGCCCATCAGCGCCGCCCGGGCGAGGGCCTGGACCAGCTCGGTGCGGCCGACCTCGTCGACTTCCTGGCCGTCGATGTGGTCGAGCTCTTCCATCACCGCGCGCATCGTCATCGCCATGTTGTCGCCGGTGTCGCCGTCGGCGACCGGGAAGACGTTGAGGTCGTTGACCTCCTGGCGGCGGGCCTCGAGTGAGGCGTAGGCGGAGCTGACCACCCGGCGGAAGCGGGCGATTTGGGGTTCGGGCATCTGCAGAGAATCTATTCCCCGAGCGCGACGTGAGCGCGTTCACACACGGCGCCGGTGCCATTGGTACGTTGCCCGCTCCAATGCGTCGCTTTGCCACCTGGATCACCGGTCACCGGGCCCTCGTCATCGTCGGCTGGATCGTCACCCTCGTCGCGATGGGAGCCATCGCCGCCTCGGTGGGCTCCGACTTCAACGAAGAATTCAGCCTCCCCAGCTCCGATTCAAAGGACGCTCTCGACCTCCTGGAAAACCGCTTCCCGGCCCAGGCGGGCGACACGGTGCAGATCGTCTACAAGGCGGACTCCGGGGTCGAGGCGGCGGCCGTCAAGCGGGCGATGGAACCGGTCTTCCAGAAGGTCGAAGCCCTCCCCCACGTCAGCGAAGTCGCCAGCCCCTACGAAAAAGGCGGCGCCGGGGCGGTCAGCGACGACGGCAAGATCGCCTATGCGACCGCCCAGTTCAACGTCACCACCGACAAGCTGAACGACGACGAAGTCAAGAAGATCATGGACACGGCGCAGGCGGCCGGCGGCGACGGGCTCCAGGTCGAGGTCGGCGGCAGCCCGGCCGAGGAAGTCCGGAGCGAAGAAGAAGAAGGCGGCTCGGAGATGATCGGCGTGCTCGCCGCCATCGTCGTCCTGCTGATCAGCTTCGGCTCGGTGGTGGCGATGGGGCTGCCGATCCTCACCGCGCTGTTTGCGCTCGGGGTCGGGATCAGCTTCATCACCCTGTTCACCCACGTCTTCGACACCGCCGAATTCGCGCCGCAGCTGGCGTTCATGATCGGGCTCGGCGTCGGCGTCGACTACGCCCTCTTCATCCTCACCCGCTTCCGCAACGGGCTCGACGAGGGCCTGCACAAGCGCGAGGCGGCGATCGCGGCGGTCGATACCGCCGGGCGGGCGGTCCTCTTCGCCGGGATCACGGTGATCATCTCGCTGATGGGGATGATGCTGCTCGGCCTCCCCTTCCTCTACGGGGTCGCGACGGCAGCGGCGATCGCGGTGCTGTTCACGATGATCGCGGCGCTGACGCTGCTGCCGGCGCTGCTGGCGATCGCCGGCGGGTGGGTGAATCGGATCCGCCTTCCCTTCTTCGGCCGCGGTGGCCGCAGCATCGACGAAGGCGGGTGGTGGTTCCGCTGGAGCCAGCGCATCCAGCGGCGGCCGTGGCTCGCGGCGCTGATCTCGGGTGGCCTGCTGATCGCGCTCTGCATCCCCACCCTGTCGCTGCGGCTGGGCGCCAACGACGCCGGCACCGACCCGGCCGGGACGACCACGCGCGAAGCGTATGACCTGCTGGCCGAAGGCTTCGGGCCGGGTTTCAACGGGCCCTTCGTGATCGCCGCCGAACTGCCCGAAAAGGGCAACGACGAAGCGCTGCAGCAGCTGCGGACCGATCTGAAGGACGAAGAGGGAGTCGAAGCGCTCACCGACGTCACCCTCAACCCCGACAAGACCGTCGGCGTCTTCCAGCTCTGCCCGACGACCTCGCCGCAGAGCGCCGACACCACCGACCTGCTCGACCGCATCCGCGACGACACGATTCCGCCGGTCGAGGAAGCGACGGGAGCGCAGATCCACGTCGGCGGCATCAACGCGATCTTCGAGGACTTCGGCAACGCGATCGCCGACAAGCTGCCGCTCTTCATCGGCGTCGTCGTCCTGCTCTCCGCACTGCTGCTGATGATCGTCTTCCGCTCGGTCTGGGTGCCGTTGAAGGCGATCCTGATGAACCTGCTCTCGATCGGCGCGGCGTTCGGCTTGATCGTCGCCGTCTTCCAGTGGGGCTGGGGCGCGAGCCTGATCGGCGTCGACAGCACCGGCCCGATCATCTCCTTCTTCCCGATCTTCCTCTTCTCGATCGTCTTCGGGCTCTCGATGGACTACGAGGTCTTCCTGATGTCGCGGATCCACGAGGAGTGGGAGCACAGCAAGGATGCGAGCCTCTCCGTCACCCGCGGTCTCGCCCTCACCGGCCGCGTGATCACCGCTGCGGCGGCGATCATGGTCGCTGTCTTCGCCTCCTTCATGCTCGGCGAAGACCGGATCATCAAACTCTTCGGCCTCGGCCTCGCCTCGGCGGTCTTCATCGACGCCGTGATCATCCGCTCGGTCCTCGTGCCGGCGATCATGCAGCTCCTCGGCGCCCGCGCCTGGTGGTTCCCCGACTGGCTCGACCGCATCCTCCCGCGGCTGCACGTCGAGCCCGACGAGGGCGACCCCGCGCCGACGGGAGAGCACCCGGTGGTAGCGACGGCCGAGTCAGACGGCTAGGGCCTTTCGCGCCGCAGTTCGCGTTCGATATCCCCGATCACCCGCTCGGGCTCGTTCTCCAGCTGCAGGTCGGTGAAGCGCAGGACCGTGTAGCCGGCGGAGCGAAGGTCGAGGTCGCGGGCGTGGTCGTCCTGCCATGCCACTGAGCCGCGGTGATAGGTCCAGTAGTCGGTCTCGACGACGACGCGCTGCCGGCGCCAGAGGAAGTCGACGGTCCAGCGGCCGAGCTTGATGCTGACCTCAGGGGACGGGATGCGGTCGCGGTGGGGGTGGATCAGATCGAGGAAGAGGGACTCGAGGTCTGAGCGGGTGCGGTCGCTCTCGACCCCTTCGAGGTGGTGGCCTTTGAGCTCGGCCTGGCGGATGGCGCGGCGGAGGAGGTGCGGTGGGAGCAGTTGGGTGCGCCGGAGGTCGTCGATCGTCCTTGGGACGGTGGTGACGGGGATTCGGTGGCGGTGGGTGGTGAGCCGTCTCCCTCGCCCTCCTTCTCGATGCAGGTAGGAGGGCGAGGGCGACGGCTCTCGGGGTGGCGGATTTAGGGAAGGACAACGGTGGATGCGGACTCCTCGGCGGGATTTGCGGCCGGAGGTGGTCGGGACAGAGACGTGAACGGGGCCCTCGATGGGTTTGAGCAGCTCCCAGAGCGCTGCGGCCGATAAGTGGCTCAGAACCGCCTCCTCGCCACAGGCGAGCACCGCGGCCGTGAAGCGGCCAGGAAGGCTCAAGCCGCGGTGGCCGACGGCGTAGACGCCATGGTGGAGGCGGTGCAACTGACCGCGCTTCACCCTCCGCGCAATCGCGCTCTTGTCGAGTCCAACCGCGTGGAGCTGCGCAACCGCCACCACTCCATGCTGCCGCGTCGCGATCTTCGCCAACTCAGCCTCAGGCGTGTCGCTTTCCTCTCGCATAACGAGAGTAAGGCGACAGGACGGTGATCTCGCCCCCCTACCTCGCTGCTTTTCGCGCTTTTTGGAGCGCTTGAAGGACTAGGCGGCCTTGGTGACCTTGCCCGCCTTCAAGCACCTCGTGCAGACGTAGGCGCGAAGGGGGCGGCCGTTCTCTTGGATCCGGACCTTTTGCAGGTTCGGGTCGAAGCGGCGCTTGGTGGCGACCATCGAGTGGCTTCGGGACTGGCCGAACGCGGGTCCCTTGCCGCAGCTGTGACAGATCTTCGCCATCGGTCGCGGGATGGTACCGGAGTGCGCTGGTGTGGCGGGGTCAGCCGAGCTGACGTTTGAGCAGGGCCATGCGGGCGACGGTGAGGGCGGCGTTGCGGCCCTGGTCGCGCTTGTCGCCACCGGCCCGGGCCAGCGCCTGCTCCATGTTGTCGCAGGTGATGACGCCGAAGGCGCAGGGGACGCCGGTCGCCAGCTGGACGTCCTGGATCCCGCGCGCCGCCTCGGCGCAGACGAAGTCGTAGTGGTCGGTCTCGCCGCGGATGACGACGCCGAGGCAGGCGACCCCGCCGATCTCCATGCCGCCGGACTGCCTGGCGTTGCGGCGGCGGACGCCGTCGACGATCGCGTTGGCGGCGAACGGCAGCTCGTAGGCGCCGGGGACCGAGTGATGGGTGACGTTGCCGAGCGGGACGCCGGCCATCTGGAAGCCGTGGTCGGCGCCATCGAGCAGGCGCAGCGCCAGGTCCTCGTAGAAACGGCCGACGACGACCGCGAACTCGAGCTGCTCCAGCTTCGCCTTCTCCTCGTCGGAGAACTGCTCGAGGAACGCTCCCGCCTCAGCCATCGCCGTCCCCGGCGTCACGGGCGATCTCGTCGTGGATCATCTCCTCGTCGAGGGCGAGGCCCTGGTGGTGCAGCGAGTGGCCCATCTTCTCGCGCTTGGTCCGCAGGTAGGCCTCGTTGTGGGCGTTGGGGACCGATTCGATCGGCACCTGCTCGGAGACCGAGAGGCCGTAGCCCTCGAGGCCGACGATCTTTTTCGGGTTGTTGGTGAGGATGCGGATGCTGGTCAGACCGAGGTCGCCGAGGATCTGCGCCCCGATCCCGTAGTCGCGCAGGTCGGCCGGCAGCCCCAGCTTCAGGTTGGCCTCGACGGTGTCGGCGCCTTCCTCCTGCAGCTTGTAGGCCTTGAGCTTGTTCAGCAGGCCGATCCCGCGACCCTCCTGCGAGAGGTAGAGGAGGACGCCGCGGCCCTCGCGCTCGATCATCGAGAGCGCCGCTTCCAGCTGTTCGCCGCAGTCGCAGCGCATGCTGTGGAAGACGTCGCCGGTGAGGCACTCGCTGTGGACGCGTACGAGCACGTCCTCCACCCCGTCGACCTCGCCTTTGACCATCGCCACGTGGTGTTTGTCGTCAACGAGCGAGCGGTAGCCGACGGCCTTGAACTCGCCGAAGGCGGTCGGCAGTCCGGTGTCGACGACCCGTTCGACCAGCTTCTCGGTCCGCCGCCGGTAGGCGATCAGCTCGGCGACGGTGATCATCTTCAGGCCGTGCTTCTCGCAGTAGGGGACGAGGTCGGGGACGCGGGCCATCGTCCCGTCGTCGTTCATCACCTCGCAGATCACGCCGGCGGGGGTGAGGCCGGCGAGGCGGGCGAGGTCGACCGAGGCCTCGGTGTGGCCGGTGCGCTCCAGCACGCCGCCGTCTTTGGCCCGCAGCGGGAACATGTGGCCGGGGACGACGATGTCGCGCGGGCCGGAGTCGGGGTCGATCGCGACCTGGATCGTGTGGGCGCGGTCGTGGGCGGAGATCCCGGTGCTGACGCCGCCGGCGGCCTCGATCGAGACCGTGAAGGCGGTCTCCAGCGGCGCCTCGTTCTTCGCCGTCATCAGGTTCAGCCCGAGCCGTTCGCAGCGCTTCGCGGTCAGCGCCAGGCAGATCAACCCGCGCGCCTCCTTGGCCATGAAGTTGATCGCCTCCGGCGTCGCGAACTGCGCCGCCATCACCAAATCGCCCTCGTTCTCGCGGTCTTCGCCGTCGCAGACGACGACCATGCGGCCGGCGCGGATCTCCTCGATCGCCTCCTCGATCGACGCGAACGGGCTGCCGCCCGTCGCCGCCACGTTCTCTTTTCGCTCGGTCTCCGCCATCTTGCTCACGCCTGCTCCTTTCGCGCGAATGGTGACATCAATCGCTCCACGTACTTGGCGACGACGTCGCACTCGACGTTCAATCGGCTCCCCGCCTGCACTTCCCCCAAGTTCGTCCGCTCCAGGGTCTCCGGGATGAGAGAAACCTCAGCCCAAGAATCACCCAAGCTCGCGACGGTGAGGCTGACGCCGCCAAGAGTGATCGAGCCCTTGTCCACCACGAACTGAAGAAGCTGGGTAGGGAGGTCAATCCTGACGCGCCTGGCGAAGCCGTCGTCCTGGATCGACGCAACGGCTCCAACGCCATCGACGTGGCCCTGGACGATATGACCGCCCAGGCGGTCCCCCACTTTCATCGCCAGCTCGAGGTTGACGCGGGAGCCCTGCTCGATCGCGTCGAGCGCAGTGACCTCGAGCGTCTGGTTCATCGCCTCGGTCTCGAAGCCGTTGTCGGTGACGGCGGTTGCGGTGAGGCAGCAGCCGTTGACGGCGATGGAGTCGCCGTCGGTGATCTCGGGAGCGAGCTGGGTGGCGATGCGGAGGCGGGCGCCGTCGGCGGTACGGTCGAGGGACTCGACGGTCCCTACGTCTTCGATTAGGCCGGTGAACATGTCACCACTCCTTGAGCATGGCCGTGATCAAGACGTCCTCACCCACCCGCTCCGAGGTTGAGCTCAACGCGGTCACTCGCGCGGGTGGCACGGTAGGGGGGACCATGTCTGAGGAAGCTTTAGCTACCGGAAGACATGGTGGGTCCCCTGCCGTGACAGGACCCGCGCGCCAGCCACCTTTGTCCTGACCTAGAAGCACTGGGGCGATGAAGGTACGGGATTCATCGATCTGAGCAGAAGAAATGAAAGAGGCTGCCAAGGTCTTGCCGCCCTCGAGAAAGAGACTCGTGATCTCGCGGCGGCCCAGCTCGCGAAGGGCTGACTCGATGTCGGGGGCAACCAGTATTTCGGCGCCGGCATTTTGGAGGGCGCTGGTGCGGTCCCTTGGGGCGTCGGGGGAGGCGACGACGAGGACCGGGGCTTGGTCGAGGGTTTGGAGGAGCTGGCTGTCGAGGGGGAGGCGGCCCTGGGAGTCGAAGACGACTCGGTTGGGCTGGCGGGCGCAGTCGACGCGGGCGGTGAGGAGGGGGTCGTCGGCGAGGGCGGTGCCGATGCCGACGGCGATCGCGTCGTGTTCGGCGCGCCAGCGGTGGACGAGCTCCTGGCTCTCGGGGCCGGAGATCCAGGGGCTGTCGCCGGGGGCCGTGGTGGTCTGGCCATCGAGGGACATGGCCATCTTGAGGACGACGAGGGGCAGGCCGGTGCGGGCGTGCTTGCGGAAGGGCTGGTTGAGGCGGCGGGCGGCGGTGGCCTCGGCGCCGGAGGCGAAAGCGACCTCGACGCCGCCGTCGCGGAGGATGCCGGGGCCGCGACCGGCGGCCTTCTCGCTGGGATCGTCGGAGGCGACGACGACGCGGGCGATCCCCGCCTCGAGGATCGCCTCGACGCAGGGCGGCTGCCGTCCTTCGTGCGCGCACGGCTCCAGCGTCACGTACATCGTCCCCCCGGCCGGATCCTCGCCCCGCCCCCGGCAGTCAGCCAGCGCCGCCCGCTCCGCATGCAGCCCGCCCAGCTCGGCATGAAACCCCTCGCCTATGACCTGCCCAGCCCGGACGATCACAGCTCCGACCAAGGGGTTGGGGCTTACTCTGCCCCGCCCACCCTCGGCCAGCTCCAAGGCGCGCCTAAGGTGAGCTTGATTCGTGCCATTTAGCTGGGATTCCATGGTTGATTGACTCGTCAATCAGCTTACCTTCCTCGCGCGGGTGGCGACGGTATTGAGGACTCTCCCGGGAGGGAGAGCCCAATGCCGGAGACAGGACCCGCGCGCCACTGCGGCAGGCGTGTAGACCGTAAACGCGAATACGCTGATGTCGTGAAGTTGATCATCCAAATCCCCTGCTTAAACGAGGAAGCGACCCTCCCGGCGACGATCGCCGACCTCCCGCGCTCGCTGCCCGGAATCGACCGGGTCGAGCTGCTGGTGGTCGATGACGGCAGCACCGACCGCACGGTCGAGGTCGCCCGCGAGTGCGGCGTCGACCACGTCGTCCGCCTCACCAACAACAAGGGCCTCGCCGCCGGCTTCCAGGCCGGACTGGACGCTTGCCTGAAGCTCGGCGCCGACGTCGTCGTCAACACCGACGCCGACAACCAGTACCAGGGCGCCGACGTCGCCAAGCTGGTGGCGCCGATCGTCGCCGGCGAGGCCGACATGGTCGTCGGCGACCGCCGGGTCGGCGAGATCGACCACTTCTCCGGCTCGAAAAAGGGCCTGCAGCGGCTCGGCAGCTGGGTCGTGCGGCGCCTCTCCGGGACCGAGGTCACCGACGCCACCTCCGGCTTCCGCGCCTACAACCGCGAGGCCGCCCTGCAACTGCTCGTCGTCGACAACTTCACCTACACGCTGGAGAGCCTGATCCAGGCCGGGAAGATGCTGGTCGCGGTCGACGAGGTCGAGGTCCGGACCAACCCGAAGACGCGAGAGTCCCGACTCTTCGACTCGACCGGCGGCTACGTGCGCCGCAACGCGCCGGCGATCCTCCGCATCTACGCCCGCTACGAGCCGCTGCGCGCCTTCGCCACCGCCGGCGCCGTCGTCCTCCTCCTCGCCCTCTGCGCCTGGCTGCCATTCCTGATCGACGCGATCTTCAACGGCGACAGCACCGGGCACATCCAGTCGCTGATCCTCGGGGCGGTCCTCTTCATCGCCGCGGTGCAGCTGTTCGCCCTCGGCGTCATCGGCGATCTCCTCGCCGGCCAGCGGGTGATGACCCAGCGCGTCTTCGAGCGGGTGCGGCGGGTCGAGCTGGCGCTCGGGGTCGAGCCCTCCCACTACGAGCCCGGCGACCGGGCCGTCAGTCGCGAGAACGCCGAGTGAGTCCCGAGCCCACGCGCGGCGACTCGGCCTCCAGCGCCGAGTACGGGAAGACCGCGAGCTTCCTCGCGATCGGGGTCGGCCTCACCGGGGTGATCACCTACGCCTACTTCCTGATCGCCTCGCACACCCTCTCCAAGCTCGACTACGGGCAGATCACGATCCTCTGGTCGGCGGTCTTCATCACGATCTCCACCCTCTACCGGCCGGTCGAACAGCTGCTCAGCCGCCATGTCTCCGAGCGGCTGGCCAAGGGCGAACCGCTGCGGCAGGAGCTGCGGGTCGCGGCGACGATCCAGGTCGGGCTGGCGCTCTTCTTCGCCGTCGTCGCCCTGGTCCTGCGGGGGCCGATCCAGGACGACCTGCTGGAAGGCAACGAAACCCTCTACTGGGTCTTCTTCGGCGCCGTCCTCTTCTACGCCGCCAGCTACTTCGCCCGCGGCTTCCTCGCCGGGCAGCGGACCTTCGGCCTGTTCACGGCGCTGATCCTCTCCGAGTCCTGCTTCCGCACCCTCTTCGCCGTCCTCGTCGCCGTCAGCCTCCTCAGCGGCCAGTCCTGGGTCGCGGTCGGGATCGTCGCCGCCCCCAGCCTCTCGCTGATGGTGGTGCCGTTCGCCTTCCTGCGACGGGCGAAGAAGGAGGCACCCGCCCAAGCGGCCTCACCGGCCCAAGCGGCCCCCGGACGCGAAGCGGAGGAGGCCGCGCCTGACGGAGGTTCGGAGCTGACGATGCGCGAGGGCGGCGGCTTCGCCGCGGCGGTGCTGGTGATCATGTTCAGCGAACAGGCCTTCCTCAACGCCGGGCCGCTGATCACCCGCGGCCTCCAGGGCGCCGAGGCGGCCGGCTTCATCTTCAACGTGCTGATGCTGGCGCGGGCGCCGCTGCAGCTCTTCCAGGCGGTCTCGACCAGCATCCTCCCCCACCTCACCAACCTCCACACCTCGACGGCGCCGGAGAGCGAGCGCGAGTTTCACCGCTCGGTCCGCGGCGTCCTCCTCGGCGTCGCCGGCTTCGCCGCCTTCACCGCGATCGTCGTCCTGATCGCCGGCCCGCACCTGATGCAGATCGCCTTCAGCAAGAAATTCGAGTACGACCGGGCAGGGCTGCTGCTGATCACCCTCGGGATGGGCCTCTACCTCGGCTCGGTCACCCTCAACCAGGCCTGCGTCGCCCAGGGCCAGGTGCGGCGCGCCGCCGCCCGCTGGATCGCCTGCGCCGCCTTCTTCATCCTCTGGAACTTCCTGCCGATCGTCGGCGACGAGTTCCGCCGGGTGGAGATCGGCTTCGCGCTGACGGCCGGCGTCCTCTTCTCCCTCCTCTACCTCGTCTACCGCCGCCCGCACGGGCGACCCGAGGACATCCCGCGCGAGGGATCGACCGAGGAACTCGAGCTGCGGCTCGCCTCGATCGACGAGAACACCTGAGCCGCTTCCTCTAGGTTCCGTCGATGGGGCACCACGACGCCGAGCTGATCCTGATCGCGGGAGGGCTGCTGGCCGCCGGGATCGTCGGCGCCCTGCTCGCCGACCGCGTCCGCGTGCCCGGGCTGCTGCTCTTCCTGGCGCTGGGGATGCTCGCCGGCTCGCAGGGGATCGGCGGCATCGAGTTCTCCAACATGGAGCTGGCGCGGACGTTGGGAACGATCGCGCTGATCCTGATCCTCTTCGAGGGCGGGCTGACCGCGGGCTGGTCGGAGATCCGCCCGGTGCTGGGGACCGCCGCCTCGCTGGCGACGGTGGGAACCGTCCTCACCGCCCTCGTGGCCGGCTTCGCGGCGAAGCTGATCTTCGGCATCGGCACCCTCGAAGGGATGATCGTCGGCGCCGCGATCGCCGCCACCGACTCGGCCGCGATCTTCGCCGTGCTGCGCCGCTCGACCCTGGAGAAGCGGCTGGCGCGCTCGCTCGAGGGCGAGTCCGGGATGAACGACCCCGTCGCCCTGCTGCTGGTGATCGGGTTCATCGAATGGATCCAGGAGCCCGGCTACGGGCTCGCCGACATGGCCGGCCTGCTGGCCCTCAAACTCGCCGTCGGGATCGGCGTCGGCTACCTGGTCGGCCGGCTCGCGGTGGCGGCGCTGAACGCGGTGCGGCTGCCGACCGACGGGATCTACCCGGTGGCGACGGTCGCGATCGCCGCCCTCGCCTACGGCGTCGCCGAGATCGCCCACGGCTCCGGCCTCCTCGCCACCTACCTCGCGGCGCTGGCGCTGGGCGCCGCCAACATCCCCGCCCGCCGCACCGTCGTCGCCTTCCACGAGGGCCTCGGCTGGGTCGCCCAGCTGTCTCTCTTCATCCTCCTCGGCCTGCTGGTCTTCCCCAGCCAGCTCGACGACGTCGCCCTCAAGGGCCTGGCGCTCTCCGCCGTCCTGATCCTCGTCGCCCGCCCGCTGGCGACCTTCGCCGCCACCGCGCTGGCGCCGCTGAACGTGCGCGAGCGGCTGATGCTCGGCTGGGCCGGGCTGCGCGGGGCGACGCCGATCTGGCTCGCCACCTTCCCGGTCGTCGCCGGGATCGCCGGCGGCCAGGAAGAGTTCGCGATCGTCTTCTTCGTCGTCGTCACCTCGACCCTGGTCCAGGGAGCGAGCTTCGAGCCGCTGGCGAGCCGGCTGGGGCTGACCACCGACGAACCGGCGCTGCCGCGGCGCCTGCTGGAGTCGGGGCGGATCCGGCGCATGGGCGGCGACGTGATCGCCTACCGGGTGCCGGAGGGGGCGGCGATCGCCGGCCACCGGGTGCGCGACCTCGAGCTGCCGCGCGAGGCACTGGTCAACGTGATCGTCCGCGACGGCAACGCGATGCCGCCGCGGGGGTCGACCGAACTGCTGGAGGGCGACGAGCTGCACATCCTCGTCCGCAGCGAGCTCCGCGACGAGGTCGAGGCCCTGACCGGGCACTGGGCCAAGGGGCCGATCGGCCGCCCCGCGCCGCCGCCGCTGCCGCGGCGCGGCGCCTCCCAGGTCTTCACGGTGCGCCCGGTCCGGGGCGACGGGGAGCTCGGCGAGGAGATCGACGGCGTCCCGATCGTCAGGGTGATGCGCGACCGCAGCGAGCGCGGCGCCTACCTCGTCGCCCTCGCCGACGGGCGCTACGCGGTCCTGAGCTCCGGCCTGGTCGCGATCGGCGGCCGGCGGGCGCTGGCCGGCTGGTGCGAGGGCCGGGCCGCGCGGGAAGACGTCGACGCCTCCGAGCGCGCCTGGTGGCAGGAGGTGACCGGCGCGCTGATCGCCAGAGGGCGTTCAGCCGGCCCCGGCAGCAGCAGCGATCTCGGCGTAAGCGGCAGCGGGCTCGTCGGCTCCGAAAACAGCTGAACCGGCGACGAAGAGGCGGGCGCCGGCGGCGGCAAGCGGGCCGGCCGTGTCCACGTCGACCCCCCCGTCGACCTCGATCGCGGCCTCGCCGACCAGCGGCAGCAGGCGCTCGACCTTGTCTGGCGAGGTCTCGATGAAGGACTGGCCGCCCCAGCCCGGGTTGACGCTCATGCAGAGGACGACGTCGGCGAGACCGCGCAGCTCCTGAACCGCCTCGACCGGGGTGCCGGGGTTGATCGCGATCCCGGCCAGGCAGCCGAGCTCGCGGACCGCGCTCAGGGTGCGGTGGGCGTGCGGCGTCGCCTCCTGGTGGAAGGTGATCGAGTCGGCGCCGGCCTTGGCGAACTCGGCGATCTGCCGCTCAGGCGCCTCGATCATCAGGTGGACGTCGACGGCGCCGCCGGCATCGTGGACCTGGTCGGCGATCCCGCTAAGGACCAGGGGGCCGATCGTGATCGGCGGCACGAAATGTCCGTCCATCACGTCGAAGTGGATGATCCGCGCCCCGGCGTCCATCACCTCCTCGACTTGTGATCCCAACCGACCCATGTCCGCCGAGAGAATCGACGGCAGGACTCTCGGCTCGGCCATCAGATCCGCCATGCGCTCACTCACGCCGAGCAGCCTATATCTGGGCGTGGCTGGCAAGGACGCAGGGAGCGTGGCGTGCTCTGCACGCGAGCGACCGAGGACGCCGCCAGGCGCGTCCAGGCGCGCCCTATGCCGTTTTGAGCATCGACGCCCCGCATGACTGGCATTCCATGTCGGCGGTGTTCGTCATCCGGGCGATCGTCTGGTGCTCGCCGCAGTTGGGGCACTGGGAGACGAGTTCGAAGCGGCTGAGGCAGTTGACGCAGCGCAGGCGCCCGGGCAGCTGGGTCGGCCGCAGCCACGGCTCGCCGCAGTTCGGGCAGGGCGCGCGGCCGAGGGGATTCGACTCCCCCTGATCTGACTGGTTGGGGTGGCTCATCCCCTAATCATTGCGGGTCAGGCGTCGTCCCTGACCAGGCGGGCGATGAAGAAACCGGTGGTGCGGTCGCGATCGGGGCGCAGTTGCAGGCAGCGGGGCTCGGTCGCGGAGGCGAGCGCCGGCGCCTCGGTGCCGAGGTCGTCGAGGCGGAGCGGCGGCAACTCCCCCGCCCCGGCCGCGTCCAGCAGGGCGGCGATCCGCTCCTCGTTCTCGCGGCGGGAGATCGTGCAGGTCGAGTAGACGAGGGTGCCGCCCGGGCGCAGGAGGCCGGCGGCGTGGCCCAGCAGCGCGTCCTGGATCTCGACCAGGCGCCCGATCGCCTTCGGCGACTTGCGCCAGCGGGCGTCGGGGCGGGAGGCGAGCGTGCCGAGGTCCGAGCAGGGCGCGTCCAGGAGGACGCGGTCGAAGCCCTCGCCGACGGCCGCCTCGGTGGCGTCGGCCTCGATCACGGTGATGCCGTGGAGGCCGAGCCGGCTCGCCTGCGCGGCGACTTCGCCGGCTCGGGCCGCGTCGAGCTCGACCGAGATCACGGTGCAGCGGTCCCCGGTCCGCTCGGCGATCTGGCCGGTCTTGATCCCGGGCCCGGCGCAGAGGTCGAGGATCTGCTCCTCCGGCCGGGGGTCGAGGACCTCGACCACGGCGGCCGAGCCGCGGCTCTGCGGCGTCAGCTCGCCGGCCGCGATCGCCGCCGGGACCGCGTCCCCGGTGCGCCCCGCGATCACGATCGAGTCCGGCGCCGCCAGTGGCCACCCGGCCTCGGGGAGGCGCGCGTCCACCCCCGCCTCGCGCAGGCGCTCGAGCATCGAATCGCGGTCGGCGCGGAGGAGGTTGACCCGCATCGCCACCTCGGCGGGCCGGTTGCAGGCGGCGAGGGCGCCCCGCGCCGCGTCGGTCCCCAGCTCCTGCCACCACATCTCCGCCAGCCACTGCGGAGCCGAGTCGGCGACGGCGGCGGCGGCGGGGGTCGAATCGTCCTCGAGCAGCGCGGCGGTCAGCTGCTTCCGCTCGCGGACGGCGCGGCGGAGGATCGCGTTGGCGAAGCCGGCGGCGTGGGCGGCGCCGGCGCCCTTGACCAGCTCGACCGCCTGGTCGACGGCGGCATGGTCCGGAGTTGCGTCGGCGAAGAGCAGCTCGTAGAGGCCGAGCCGGAGCGCCGCCAGCACCGGCGGGTCGAGCAGCCGGGTGGAGCGCCCCGCCAGCCGTTCGATCGCGACATCGCTGGTGCCGCGCCGCTGCACGGCGCCGTAGGCGAGCCGCTGCGCCTGGGCGCGGTCGCGACCGCCGAGGCCGAGCCGGTCGGCCTCGGCGCGGAAGGCGCGCTCGGTGAAGGCGCCGTCCTCGAAGGTGGCGCGGACGGTCGCGAAGGCGAGCGCCCGGGCGGGCGAGACGCGCCCGGGCGCCGGCCCCTTGCCGCCGTCGCTCACGATTCCGGCAGCGGGTGGCCGCGCAGGTAGGCGTCGGCCGGCATCGGCTTGCCGCCGGCCGGCTGCACGACCTCGAGCTGGAGCGCGCCCTGAGCAGCGCCGAGCAGGAGGGCCTCGAAATGCATCTCCAGCTTCCCCGCCTCCACCTGCTCGTCGACGGCCTTGGCGCGGCGGACGCCCAGCCGCTCGCCGCCGGGAAGCTCGAGGTAGGCGCCGACGTGCGGGGTCAGCGCCCGCACCTTCGCCGCCAGCTCGGGCGCCGGCCGATCGGGGTCGAGGCGCCGCTCGGCGGCCTCGATCTTCTCGGCGTAGGTGACGCCGTCCTCGTCCTGCTCGGTGAACTCCAGCGAGCCCTGCGCCTGCAGATCGAGGGCGCGGACCAGGAGGTCGCCGCCGACCGCCGCCAACCGCGCCGAGAGCCCTGCGAAGTCCTCCTCCGGGTCGATCGGCACCTCCTCGACCAGGGCGACCGGGCCGGAGTCGAGCCCGGCGGTCAGCTGCATCACGCAGACCCCGGTCACCTCGTCCCCGGCCATCATCGCCCGCTCGATCGGGGCGGCGCCGCGCCAGCGCGGCAGCAGCGAGGGGTGCACGTTCAGCATCGGGAACTCGGAGAGGAGCGGCTCGCGGATGAGCTGCCCGAAGGCGCAGACGGCGACCGCTTCCGGTGCGGCGGCGTGAATCCGCCCCAGCGCCTCCTCCTCGTTGACGTTCTCGGCCTGCAACAGCTCCAGTCCCAGCTCCTGCGCCGCCACGGCGGCGGCAGGCGGGCGAAGCCGGCGCCCCCGCCCCTGGCGCCGGTCGGGCGGGGTGACGACGAGGGCCGGGCGGTGGGGGGAGCCGGCGAGGCGGCGCAGGACCGTCGCCGCGAACTCGGAGGTGCCGAGGTAGGCGGTCCTCACGCGTCGGTGCGCGGCTCGCGCAGCTCGTCGCCCCCGTCGATCTCTTCCTCGGAGGAGGGGCTGTAGCTGCTGCCCTCGCGGAGGGCGCGGAGGGCCGCCTTGCGCTGCTCGCGAACGGTGCGGTCGAGGATCAGGACCCCGTCGAGGTGGTCGATCTCGTGCTGGAGGACGCGCGCCTCGAGGCCGGCGGCCTCGATCACGATCGGGGCTCCCTCTGCATCCCGGCCGCTGAAGCGCGCGTAGAGCGGCCGCTCGACGTCCATCGAGACCCGCGGCAGGCTGAGACAGCCCTCCTCGGCGACCGCCATCTCGCTGGAGAGCCACTCGACCTCGGGGTTGACGAGTGCGGTGGGCTCGCTTTCCGGCCCTGCCTGGAAGACGAGCAGGCGGCGAAGGGTGCCGAGCTGGGTCGCCGCCAGGCCGATCCCGAGCCCGTCGCGCATGATCTCGATCATCCGCTCGACCTCGGTGCGCAGGTCTGGGCCGAAGTTCGAGACCGGCGAGGCCTTGCTCTTCAGCACCGGGTCGCCGAACTTGACGACGTGGGCGAGGGCGGCTTCGCGCCGCTCCAGCAGCTCGACTTCGAGCTGGCGGTCCTCGGCCTCGCGCTCCTCCGTCTTCACCTCGTCGCTCATCCGCGCTGAGTCTAAAACGCCGCTCCGTTCCTGTACTTCCCGCGGCCGCGCTACTGCGGGTCGACGTCGACGCCGATCGCGACGTCCTTCAGCGAGCGGTCGGCGGCACGGCGCTCGACCGCCTCGCGCACGGCGGCTACGGTGCCTGGGCGGTCGTCGGCCTTGATCAGGATCCGGCGGCGGTGGCGGTTGCGGACCCGGAACATCGGCGCCGGCCCGAGCACCTCGGAGCCCTCCGGAAGGCCGCGGTCCAGCTCACGGGCGAGCGAGCTCGCCACCCCGTCGAGCGCCGGCTCGGCCTCGGCGGAGAGGTTGACCCGAACCAGGTGCGAGTAGGGCGGGTAGTGGAGGATCCGCCGCCGCCCCAGCTCGACCTCGAGGAAGCCGGCGGAGTCGTGGCGGGAGGCGTGCTCGATGCTGGAGGCGTTCGGGGCGAGGGTCTGGACGATCACCTCTCCCCCGGCCTCGCCGCGGCCGGAGCGGCCGGCGAGCTGGGCGACCATCGCGAAGGTCCGCTCCTCGGCGCGGAAGTCGGGGAAGCGCAGGGTCGCGTCGGCGTCGAGGATCGCGCTCAACGTCACCTCGGGGAAGTCGTGGCCCTTGGCGACCATCTGGGTGCCGATCAGGACGGCGCTGGGGGCTTCGTCGAAGCGGGCGAGGATGCGGGCGTGGGCGCCGCGCTCGGAGGCGGTGTCGGAGTCGAGGCGCAGCACCGGCATCGGGTCGAGGCGCTCGGCCAGCAGGGTCTCGATCCGCTCGGTGCCGGCGCCGGCGCGCGAGAGCGTCGTCGAGCCGCACTCGACGCAGGCGCGGGGCTGGGGCTCGGAGTGGGCGCAGTGGTGGCAGACGAGGCGGCCGCTGTGGCGGTGGACGATCAGGGAGACGTCGCAGTTGGGGCAGCCCCAGTGGTGACCGCAGGAGCGGCAGGTGAGCCAGGGCGCGAAGCCGCGGCGGTTGATCATCACGATCGCCTTGGCGCCGGCGGCGCGAACGCCCTCCAGCGCCTCCCAGGTCTCGGTGTGGACCGGCCCCGAGCGCGGGTCGGCGCCGCGCATGTCGACGAGGTGGACCGGCGGCATCCGGCGGCCGTCGACCCGGCGCGGCAGCTCCAGCCGCGGCAGCTCCAGCCAGCTCTCGGGCCGCGGCGTCGCGGTCCCGGCGACGAGGACGGCGCCGTTGTCCCCGGCCCGTTTGCGGGCGACGGCGCGGGCGTCGTAGGTGGGGTCGCCCTCCTGCTTGTAGGAGGGGTCGTGCTCCTCGTCGATCACGATCAGGCCGAGGTCGCGGACCGGCGCGAATACGGCGGAGCGGGGGCCGACGCAGACGCTCGCCTCGCCGCTGCGCAGGCGCCGCCACTCGTCGTAGCGCTGGCCGGCGGAGAGGGCAGAGTGCAGCACGGCGAAGCGGTCGCCGAGGCGGGCGCGGAAGCGGGCCACGGCCTGGGGGGCGAGGCCGATCTCGGGGACGAGGACGATCGCGCCCTTGCCGCGCTCCAGGGCGGCCTCGACCGCGGCCAGGTAGACCTCGGTCTTGCCCGAGCCGGTGACGCCGTGGAGGAGCAGCTGGCGCGGAGCATCGGCCTCGCCGTCGAGGGCGGCGACGAGGGCCGCGACCGCGTCGGCCTGTTCCGGCAGCAGCCGGGGACGGTCGGCGGTGCCGGTGAGGCCCGGCTCGCCGGGGATGCGGCGCACGGCGGCGCTGCGGGTCGCGACCAGCCCGCGCTCCTCCAGCCGCCGCAGGGTGCCGCGGTCGGAGCCGACCGCCGTCGCCAGCTCCCCGCTCGACATCTCCCCCGCCCGCAGCGCCTCCAACACCGCCCGCTGCTTGGCGCCGAGCCGCGCGCCCTCGGCGAGGGCGGCCTCGCCGGCGGGGAGGATCGCGGCCCGCAGCTCGGTCTTGGCCCGGGTCGTCCGCCCGGCGCTCCCGGTCCCGGTCCCCGGCGGCAGCACCAGTTGCAGCCCGCGTGAGGGCGTCGAGCAGTACTCGCGGGCCACCCAGAGCCCGAGCTGGACCAGCTCGGGGGTGGCGCCGGCCTCCAGCGCCTCGATCGGCTCCGCCAGGCGCTCGGGCGGCAGCTCGGAGGCCTCGGCGACTTCGACCACGACCCCGAGCAGGCGCCGCGGGCCGAAGGGGACGCGGACGACGCTGCCGACGCCGAGGTCCTGCATCGCCTCCGGCCGCCGGTAGTCGAAGGGACCGCGCAGGGAACGTGCGGTGGTCAGCGGCTCGACGCGGAGGATCGCCATCCGATCGAGGTTATGGGTGCGCGGGGATGACCTGGCCTGCGGCCGAACGAGGCCATATGCTGGCCCGCATGAGCCTCAACCTCCACTCCGGCGAGCAGGTGATCTTCGAAGGTCATCCCTCCTGGCGGGCGATCCTCGGCTTCTACCTGAAAGGGCTGCTGATCGCCGTCATCCTCGGCGTGATCGCGAAGCTGGCCGCGGACGACGGCACCGCCTTCCTGGTGATCCTCGTCGTCCTCGCCCTGACCGTGGTGATCGGCTTCGTCAAGCGAGTGGCGACGACCTACACGATCACCAACCGCCGCCTCAACATCAAGCGCGGGATCGTCTCCAAAGAGGTCCAGGAGACGCGCCTGGAGCGGGTCCAGAACGTCAACTACCGCCAGTCCGTCTACCAGCGCCTGATGCAGATCGGGGACGTCGACTTCGACACCGCGGCCAGCGACGACTACAACTTCGTCTTCAACGGCGTCGCCGACCCCGGCGAGGTCGTCGAAGCGGTCGACAAAGCGACCGGGGCGTTCGCGGCGGGATCCCACGGCTTGGGCGAGGCCCAGTCGCCCGGAACTCCCCACTAGCGCTTCCGCACTTCACCCGGCTATAGCGGGGTCAATCGCGGAGAGGCGAACTTCGGGAGCCGCGCAGGTGCGCGACGGTTTGTTCGAGGATGGTCCGTACGTGCCGGGGTTCGTGCTTCACCTGGTAGTGCGAGAAGCGGAGCGGGATGAGTCCGTGCGCCACGTGGGTCTGGAAGCGAAGCGCATCACGACTCTGCGCTGACGGAGTGCGGTGGTAGCGCCAGCCGTCCGTCTCCACCACCAGCCCGAGGTCCGGCCAGTAGAAGTCGACCTCGAATTCATTGACCACGTGTTTGGTCAACTCGACCGGCAGCCCCGCAGCCGCCGCCAGCGGTCGGAAGAGCCGTTCCAGCTCGTCGTCGGAGAGGCGGAAGGTGTGCTTATCGAGGATCCGACGCAGCGGCCGAACACCCGCCTCGCCTGAGCGCTCATCTAGCGCCTTGCGCAGAGCGTCCGCATCGATCACGTCAAGCTTGTCTGCCTCGTTGATCGCTCGCTCGAGATCTCGCGGTCCCATAACGCTGACGAGATCAAGGAACGTCTGAACTGGCTGGGTAAGGGGGATGCCTCGGCGCGTAGTGGTCTCCGCGAGGGGGAGTGTGGGACGCCGGTGGCAGCGGACACCTGGAAGCCTCGCTTCCGAGGAGCGCCTCACGCTGACGTCGATGTAGTCCGAATGCTCTACCGCGAAGCCCCAGAGGGCGGCGGCGCTGCGGTGACTTAGAGCTGCATCGGGTTCGCACGCGAGAATCGCTGCCATCCAGCGCCCCTCGCGGCTCAGGTCTGGTCGCCCGACCGCGTACACGCCACGGACTATCGGGTGCAACCGTCCCTTGCTTATCCGGTGCTTGATCGCTTCCGCACTGAACCCGAGATCAAGGAGATCGCGGCGCGTGAGCACGCCGTGCTGCGCCCGAGCTAATCGCCAAGCCTGCCGGCTCTGCTCCTCCGAGATCTGGGGGGCCATAGCCCCCCAAGGTTCGGAGAGGCGCGGACTCTCCCCCTATCCCGCCCCGGACTTACCTGCCAGGCCCGGAGGTTGCGGCTTACGCTGGGGCGGCCTCGGCGCCGGCTGCGTCGCGCAACGCGTCGGCGCGGTCGGTCTGCTCCCAGGTGAAATCGGTGTCGCCGCGGCCGAAGTGGCCGTAGGCGGCGGTCTTCTGGAAGATCGGTCGGTGGAGGTCGAGGTACTCGCGGAAGGCGCCGGGGCGCATGTCGAACTCGGCTTCGACCAGCTGGGAGATCTTCCCGTCGGAGAGCTTGCCGGTGCCGAAGGTCTCGACCATCAGGCTGACCGGGTGGGCGACGCCGATCGCGTAGGCGACCTGGACCTCGCAGCGCTGCGCGAGGCCGGCGGCGACGACGTTCTTCGCCACGTGACGGGCCGCGTAGGCGGCGGAGCGGTCGACCTTGGACGGGTCCTTGCCGGAGAAGGCGCCGCCGCCGTGGCGGGCCATGCCCCCGTAGGTGTCGACGATGATCTTGCGGCCGGTGAGTCCGGCGTCGCCGACCGGGCCGCCGATCACGAACTTGCCGGTCGGGTTGACGAGGAACTCGTTCAGCAGCTCGTTCTCGTCGAAGCGGTCGGGGACCTCCTCGCGGAGGACCGGGAGGACGACGCTCTCCCACAGCTCCGGCTTGATCTGGCTCTGCGAGTCGATGCCCTCGTCGTGCTGGGTGGAGATCAGGAGCTTTTCGACGGCGACCGGCCGGCCGTCGGAGTAGCGGACGCTGACCTGGGTCTTGCCGTCCGGGCCGAGGTAGCCGAGGCTGCCGTCCTTGCGCACCGCCGCCAGCCGTTCGGCCAGCCGGTGGGCGAGGTGGATCGGCATCGGCATCAGCGCCTCGGTCTCGTCTGAGGCGTAGCCGAACATCATCCCCTGGTCGCCGGCCCCGGCGACGTCGAGCTCGTCGTCGTCGGAGGGGTCGACTTTGGTCTCGTAGGCCTTGTCGACGCCCTGGGCGATGTCGGGGGACTGCTCGTCGATCGAGACGATCACCGAGATGTGGTCGCAGTCGTAGCCGTAGCCGCCGCCCTGGTAGCCGATCTCCCGGACCGTGTCGCGGACGATGTCCGGGATGTTGAGGTGGGCGCTGGTCGAGATCTCGCCCGAGACCACCGCCATGCCGGTGTTGACGAGGGTCTCGCAGGCGACGCGGCCGCCCGGGTCCTCGCGCATGATCGCGTCGAGGACGCCGTCGGAGATCTGGTCCGCGACCTTGTCCGGATGGCCCTCGGTGACTGACTCCGACGTGAAGAGGTACTCGCCCTCGGCGAGCGGCTTGGAAGTAGGCATGCGCGGAATCCTAGAGGAACTTCGACTGGCGTCCGGGTCAGTCTCCGTAGCGGCGACGCCCCGAAGCCGGAACGAAATCGATGATCAAGGGGACGCCCTCCAGCTCGTAGGTCTCCCGCATCCGGTTCTCCAGGTGGTAGGCCCAGTCGCGGGTGATCAGCCGGCGGTCGTTGACCTGGATCGCGACCCGCGGCGGCCGCTCCCCCACCTGGGCGGCGTAGTAGAGGCGCAGGCGCTTGCCGCGGCGGGACGGCGGCGGGTGCTTGGCGACGACGTCGCCGACGAACCGGTTCAGCTCCGGGGTCGGGACCCGCTCGGCCGCCTTGTCGGCAAGCCGCAGCGCCCGCGGCAGCAGGGCGCCGACGTTGCGCCCGCGCGTGGCCGAGATCGTGATCACCGCCGGCCGTAGTCGCAGCTTGCGCTCGACCCGCGCCCGCGCGTCGTCGATGTCGGTGGTGGTGATGTCCCACTTGTTGAGGCAGAGGAGGCTGGCGCAGCCGGCTTTCATCGCCATCTCGGCGACCCGCAGGTCCTCGGCGGTGACGCCCTCGGAGGCGTCGCAGACGATGATCGCGACGTCGGCGCGCTCGACCGCCCGTTCCGATCGCAGCTGCGCGTAGTAGTCGACCGTCCCCGCGACCTTCGAGCGGCGCCGCAACCCGGCGGTGTCGACGAGCACCACCGGGCGGCCGTCGACCTCGAGCCGAGTGTCGATCGCGTCGCGGGTGGTGCCGGCGAGGTCGGAGACGATCACCCGGTCGGAGCCGAGGAAGGCGTTGACGAGGGAGGACTTGCCGACGTTGGGGCGGCCGATCACCGCGACCCGGATGGTCTCGTCGTCCTCCTGCTGCGGCTCGCGCTCGCCGAGCGCGGTGACGATCGCGTCGAGCAGGTCGCCGGTGCCGAGGCCGTGGGTGGCGGAGACCGCCAGCGGCCCGCCGAGCCCGAGCGCGTGGAACTCGGCCGTGATCCCGAAGTCGTCGGCGCGGTCGGATTTGTTGACGACGACGAGGACGGGGACGTCGCCCCCGCGCAGGGTTTTCGCCAGCTCGGCGTCGCCGGCGCGGAGGCCGGCGCGGCCGTCGACGACGAGCAGGATCGCGTCGGCTTCGGCGATCGCCACCCGCGCCTGCGCCTGCACGTCGCGCGCCAGCTCGGCCTCGTCGCCGAGGTCGATGCCTCCGGTGTCGATCAGCTCGAAGGCGACCCCGTTCCATTCGGTCGCCAGCCGCTTGCGGTCGCGGGTCACGCCCGGCTCGGGCGAGGTGACCGCCTCGTTGCCGCCGACCAGGCGGTTGACGAGGGTGCTCTTGCCGACGTTTGGGAAGCCGACGACGGCGACGGTGGGCAGGCTCATGCGAGGCTCCGCTCGCGGGCGAGGGCGACGACACGGGCGACGACTTCGTCGAGGCTGAACCCCGTGGTGTCGAGCTCGACCGCGTCCTCGGCGGCCCGCAGCGCCCCGTGCTCGCGCTCGGTGTCGCGGGCGTCGCGCCGGCGCTGCGCTTCGAGCACTGCCTCCTCGTCCTCGCCGGTCTCGGCCGCGCGCCGTCGCGCCCGCTCCTCGTCGGAGGCGGTGAGGAAGATCTTCAGCGGCGAGCCGGGGCTGACGACGGTGCCGATGTCCCGCCCCTCGGCGACGTAGTTGCCGGTGCCGATCAGGTGCTGCTGGCGCCCCACCATCGCGGCGCGGACGCGCGGGTGGACCGATACGCGGGAGGCGGCGGCGGTGACCGCGGGGGTGCGGATTTCACGGCTGACGTCACGCTCCCCGAGCAGCACGCGCGAGCCGTCGAAGCCGATCTCGAGACTCTCGGCCAGGACCCCCAGCCCTTCGCCGTCGTCCAGCGACTCCCCCTGCTCCAGCGCCGCCAGCGCCACGCAGCGGTACATCGCCCCCGAGTCGAGGTAGGTGAAGCCGAGCTCGCCCGCGACGGCGCGCGCGACCGAGGACTTGCCGGCCCCGGCGGGGCCGTCGATCGCGATCACCATGGCGTGGAGGCTATTGACGATGGTCAGCGGGTGACGAGGGAGGCGAGATCGCCCTCGAAGCCGGGGTAGCTGACCGCGGCGGCGTCCATGCCGACGACCTCGACGCCCTCCTGCGAGGCGAGACCGGCGACGGCGCCGAGCATCGCGATCCGGTGGTCGCCGTGGGAGTCGATCGTGCCGCCGCGGAGGCCGCCGGTCCCCTCGATCACCATCCCGTCCCCGGTCGGGTGAACAGCGCCGCCGAGCGCCCGCAGCGCCGCGGTCACGGTCTCGATCCGGTCCGACTCCTTGCGCCGCAGCTCCTCGGCGTCGCGGATCGTCGTCGTCCCCTCGGCGAAGCAGGCGGCGAGGGCGACCAGCGGCAGCTCGTCGATCGCCAGCGGGATCTCGGCGCCGCCGACCTCGGTGGCCTGCAGCCCGGCGGAGCGCACGCGCAGGCGGGCGATCGTCTCGCCACCCTCCGCCAGCCCCTCCTCCCGCTCGATCTCCGCCCCCATCCGATCGAGGATGGTCAGCAGGCCGGTCCGGGTCGGGTTGACCCCGATCCCGTCCAGCGCCACGTCGCTGCCTTGAACCAGCAGCGCCGCGACGATGAAGAAGGCGGCCGAGGAGATGTCGGCGGGAACGAGGATCGAGCTCCCTTCCAGCCGCTGCGCCGGGCGCACCACGACGCTGTTGCCGTCGCGTTCGATCGAGGCGCCGGCAGCGGCCAGCATCCGCTCGGTGTGATCGCGGCTGGGCAGCGGCTCGACCACGCGCGTCTCCCCCTCGGCGAGAAGGCCGGCGAAGAGCAGGCAGGACTTGACCTGGGCGCTGGCGATCGGCATCTCGTAGGTGAAGCCGCGCAGCGGTGCGCCCTCGATCTCCAGCGGCGGCAGGCGGTCGTCGCGGCTGCTCAGGCGCGCCCCCATCTCCCTCAGCGGGACGGCGATCCGGTCGACGGGCCGGCGGCGGATCGACTCGTCCCCGTCGAGGGTCCAGCGCCCCTCCTGCCCCGCCAGCCAGCCCGGCAGCAGGCGCAGCAGGGTGCCGGCGTTGCCGACGTCGATCGCCGCCGGGCCGGCACCGCGCAGCCCGACCCCCCGGATCCGCACCCCCAGGCTCGGCGCGACCCGCAGGTTGGACGAAAGCCCTTCCGGGCCCGGCATCACGGTCGTCCAGGAGACCTGAGGCGCGATCGCGACCTCTGCGCCCAGCGCCGCCACCGCCCCCAACGTCGAACGGGTGTCGGCGGCGTCGAGGAAGGCCGTGATCTCGGTCTCCCCCTCCCCCATCGCCGCGATCAGCGCGGCGCGGTGGGAGATCGACTTGTCGGAGGGCGGCCGCAGCCAGCCGCGCAGGGGTCTGGAAGGCCTGAAGCGGGCGCTGCTCATCGGGACGACCCTATGCGTCGGGCGCGTCGAGGACGCTGACGGTGTGGCCCAGCCCCCGCACCAGGTCCGCCGCCCTGCTCGCCTGCTCCTCGCCGGCGACCCAGAGCGAGACCGCGCCGGAGGTCATGTCCGGTGCCGGGTGCAGCGCCATGTCCTCGATGTTGACGCCGGCCTCGCTCAACGCCAGCGCCAGCTCGGCGATCGTGCCGGGCTTGTTGGCGACGACGATCCGCAGCTCCCGCAGCGGGCCGCCCTGGGCTTCGGATTCGAGCAGGCGGTCGCGGTCCCTACCGGCGGCGGCGTGCCAGGCGGAGAGCGCCTCGCGGTCGCCCGAGCGAATCAGCTCGGCCGCCTCACGCAAGCGCTCGGCGACCGAGTCCACCGAGCTCGCGACCGCCTCGCGGTTGCTGGCGTAGATATCGGCCCAGATCGCCGGGTTGGAGCCGGCGACTCGGGTGGCGTCGCGAAAGCTCGGGCCGACGTCGGGCAGCCGCTCGGAGTCCCGGGCCAGCGAGTCCGCCGCCTCGACGGCGAGCGCGTTTGCGAGCACGTGGGGAAGGTGGCTGACGGTCGCCATCAGGCGATCGTGGCCCGGCGGGTCGATCGCCTGCGGCCGCGCTCCCAGCCCCGCCAACGCCCGCTGCAGGCGGTCGTAGAGGAGCCCGCTGGAGCGGTCTGTCGGGGTCAGGTACCAGCGGGCGCCCTCGAAGAGGTCCTCGCGGGCGTTCTCGACCCCGGCCGTCTCCGCCCCGGCGAGGGGGTGGCCGCCGATGAAGCGCTCGTCCCCGCCGAGCGCCGCGACCAGCTCCCCCTTGGTCGAGCCGACGTCGGTGACCGCGGTCTCGGGGCCGGCCGCGGACAGCGCCTCGCCCGCCTGCCCCGGCAGCGCTCCCACCGGCGCGCAGCAGAAGACGAGATCGGCGCCCTCGCAGGCCTCCGCGAGCGAGCCGGCGGCGCTGTCGATCGCGCCCAGCTCGACCGCGCGCTGCAGCCGCTCGGGGCTACGGCCCCAGCCGACCACCTCCGCGCCCAGGCGCCGCCGCGCGGCGAGCCCGATCGAGCCTCCGATCAGGCCCACCCCGAGGACAGCGATCTTCATGCGGAGGCGAGCGCCTTCACGAGCCGCGCCGCGCCTCCACAGCCGAGGCGAACCGCTCCAGGGCCGAGGCGGTGTCCTCCCAGTCGATGCAGGCGTCGGTGATCGACTGCCCGTAGGTCAGCTCCTCGCCCGGGACCAGGTTCTGGCGACCCTCGACCAGGAACGACTCCAGCATCACCCCGACGACCGCCTTGTTGCCGTCGGCGACCTGGTCGGCGATGTCGCCGGCGGCGAGGAACTGCTTCTCGGGGTCCTTGCCGCTGTTGTCGTGGGAGGCGTCGATCACCAGCCGCTCCGGCAGCCCGGCCACGCCCAGGGTGACCAGCGCGTCTTCGACCTCGGGCGGGTGGTAGTTGGGGACCCCGTGGCCGCCGCGCAGGATCAGATGGCAGTCGGGGTTGCCGGTCGTGTGGAGGATCGCCGGCATGCCGGCGTCGTCGATCCCGGCGAAGGCGTGCGAGGCCGCCGCCGCCCGCACCGCGTCGACCGCGACCTGGATGTTGCCGTCGGTGCGGTTCTTGAACCCGATCGGCATCGAGAGACCGGAGGCGAGCTGGCGGTGGGTCTGGCTCTCGGAGGTCCGCGCCCCGATCGCCCCCCAGGCGACGCAGTCGGCGATGTACTGCGGCGTGATCGGGTCGAGGAACTCGCAGCCGATCGGCAGTCCGGTGTCGACCACCTCGAGCAGCAGTTTGCGGGCAATCCGCAGGCCCGCGTTGACGTCGCCGCTTTCGTCCAGATGCGGGTCGTTGATCAGGCCCTTCCAGCCGGTCGTCGTCCGCGGCTTCTCGAAGTAGACCCGCATCACCACCAGCAGGTCGTCGCTGAGGGCCCGCGCCGTCGCGCTCAGGCGCGTCGCGTACTCCATCGCCGCTTTCGGGTCGTGGACGCTGCACGGCCCGACCACGACCATCAGCCGCGGGTCCTTCCCCGACAGCACGTCGCGCACTTCTTCGCGGCCACGGATGACCGCCTTCGCCCGCTCCTCCGTCAGCGGCAGCTCCGCGAGCAGCCGTTCCGGCGGCGTCAGCTCGACGACTTTCGCGATCCGCTGATCGCGGACGCCGTCTCTTTTCGCCCCCTCCATGCCGATGAACATTTTGCCTTCGCCTTTCTCCAAACCAAGGAAATCGTACTTTCTGGTCGTCCGCTGCCGGTCTGGGTCGGCGCGCGGACGCCGAAGAACCTGAGGACGGCGCCCGGCCGGAAGATCTGAGGTCTTCAGGGGCGGCAGGGAGGCCGCCGGGCCAGACGCCTAGCTAAATCGCCAATACCAGTGCGTGAGGTGGCCGCGCGCCGCGGCGCCGGCTGGGGCGCAGTTCGCGAATGTGGCGTCGTTCGACCTCACGGTCCAGAGGTTGTACCACGAGCGGAGCTTTAGTCAAGTAATTCCGAGAGGACGCGCAGGAAACGCTCGTTCTCCTCGGTGGTGCCGTAGCTGACCCGGATGTGGCCGGGGCCGCCGAGGGCCTTGCCGGGGCGGACGGCGATCTCGCGCTCGACGAGGCCGGCGATCACCGCCGCTTCGTCGGCATCCCCGAGGTCGATCCAGGAGAAGTTGGCGTGGGAGTCGGAGGTGCGCAGGCCGATCTCGCGAAGCGCCTCCTCGACGGTCAGCCTGGCGGCGATCGTGCTCTCGACCCGGCGCAGGACGTCGTCCTGGTGGCGGATCGCCTCAGCCCCGGCCGCCTGGGCGAGGGCGTTGACGCTGAACGGCTGGCGGACGGCGTCGACCGCGGCACGGAACTTCGGCGGGCCGATCGCGTAGCCGACCCGCAGCCCGGCGAGGCCGTAGCACTTGCTGAAGGTGCGGAGCACGACGAGGTTCGGGAAGTCGGCGAGCAGGTCGAGGGTCGTGTCGGGATCGTCGTGGGTCTGGAACTCGACGTAGGCCTCGTCGAGGATCACCGTCACGTGCGGCGGGATCCGCTCGCAGAAGGCGGCGATCTCGGCCGCGGGGATGTGCGTCGCGGTCGGGTTGTTCGGGTTGCAGACGATCAGCAGCTGGGTCGCCGCGGTCACCTCGGCCGCCATCGCGTCGAGGTCGTGGACGTCGCCCTCGGCCAGCGGGACGCGGACCTCGCGGGCGCCGGTCAGCGCAGGCAGGTAGGGGTACATCGAGAAGGCCGGCCAGGCGTAGAGGATCTCGTCGCCCGGCTCGCAGAGCGCCTCGGCGGCGGCGAGGAGGATCTCGCAGGAGCCGTTGCCGACGGCGACCCGGCCCGGCTCGGTCTCGTAGCGCTCGGCGAGACGCCGCCGCAGCAGCGTCGCGTCGGGATCGGGGTAGCGGTTCATCAGGCCGGCGGCGGCGGCGACCGCCTCGACCACCTTCGGGTGCGGCGGCGTCGGCGACTCGTTGGAGGCGAGCTGGGCGATGTTGCCGGAGGCGATCGCCTCCGGTGCCTGCCCGGTCGGGACCCCGGCCTGGTAGCCCGGCATGCGGGCGAGCTTCTCGGCGAAGGTGATCGTCATCGCGAGCGATTGTGACGGACGGGCCGCGGCCCCGGCGCGCTACGACTACTGCGCCGCTTCGAGGTCGGCCCGCAGCTTCTGCGCCTCGCCCACGTAGACGTGGACCGGCTGGTGCCCCTCCGGCGCGTAGAAGTGCAGCATCACGCGGATCACCCGCGGCATCGACCCCGGAACCGGGATCTCCCGGCAGCACATCAGCGGCACCGTTGTCAGCCCCAGGTCGCGCGCCGCCACCGCCGGGAACTCGGCGTCGAGGTCGTCCGTGGTCGTGAACAGGCAGCTGACCATCGCCTCCGGCTCCATCCCGTTGCGCTCGATCAGCTCCCGCATCAGCTCCTCGGTGGCGGCGAGGATCGCCTCCCCCTCGTTCGCCTCCGCCTGCACCGCCCCCCGCACCGCGAAGAGGCGCTGCGCCGGCGCCTCGTGACGCCCACGCTGCATGTCGCCGTTTTGGCCCACGAAGCGCATCTTTCCAGACGCGCGAGGGGCGAAACCCACTGCAGTGTTCCTTATGTCCATGTGCCGAACAAAAAGAACACCGCTCGGGGAACGAGGCTGGCGCGCCTCGCTGATCGCCAACACGGCGTCGTTTCGCGGGAGCAATTGCGCGAACTTGGCTTCAGTGACGCCGGAATTCACCGTGCCATCGCCGAGGGACGGCTGCACCGCGTCTTTCGAGGAGCGTTCGCCGTGGGCCGCGCTGGAATCGAGGTGCGGGGGCGGCTACATGCCGCCGCACTCGCCTGCGGTCAGGGCTCCGTCATCTCGCATCGAAGTGCCGCAGCACTGCTGGGTCTCCTGAACGAGGGTCCTGTGGTCATCGATGTCATCGCCCCACCTGAGCGGGGACGGAAGATCGACGGCATCCGCTTCCACCGAGTGCGGCCGCCACGGCTGGAGGAGACGGGGACCGTGGACGGGATCCCCTGCACGAGCCCATCGCGGACGCTCGTGGAGGCCGACAGCCGTGACTTCCACGCGACCAACCTCGCCTTCGAGCGGGACCGCTGGCGCGACCGGGAACTCCTGAGAGCGGGCTACGCCACCCTGCGGGTCACCTATCGCGAAGCCGAACAGGAACCCGAAGCCATCGCGGACGCTGTCGCCTCGGCCCTCGCCGCCCGTCTCCCACCAGCGCTCCCGAACTCCCTTGGCGGCGCGGGGTGAGGAGCAGAGTCCCCCTCCTACTTGCAGGTGGGGAGGGGGACTCTGCTCCTCACCCCGCCGCCCCCTCGCGCAACTGGGCGATCTCGTCTTCCGTTAGGCGACGAGCGGCCCCCACCTTCAAGCCACCGAGCCGCAACGGCCCAAAGGAGACGCGCCTCAGCGCGGCCACCTCGTTCCCGACCGCTTCCAGCATCCGGCGCACCTGGCGGTTGCGCCCTTCGCGCAGCGTCACCTCGATCTCCCGCTCGCCGAGCCGCCGCACCTCCGCCGGCGCGGTCGGTCCGTCCTCCAGCTCCACCCCGCCCCGCAGCCGATCGAGGTCCCGCTCGACGATCGGAGCCTTCAGCCGCGCCCGGTAGGTCTTCGGCACCTCGTACCGCGGGTGCGTCAAGCGGTTCGCCAGCTCGCCGTCGTTCGTCAGCAGCAAGAGCCCGGTCGAGTCCGCGTCGAGCCGCCCCACCGGGTAGAGCCGCGCCTCCGTCTCGACCAGTTCCACCACCGCCGGCCGCCCCCCCGGCTCCCGCGCCGTCGAGACCACCCCTTCCGGCTTGTTCACCGCCCAGACCTCGCGCGCCTCTGCCGCCACCGGCGCCCCGTTGACCCGCACGTCGTCGTCCGCCGCGACGTCCCGCGCCGGGTCGGTCACCACCTCGCCGCCGACGGTCACCACCCCCTTGGCGATGATCTCCTCAGCCTTCCTCCTGGAAGCAACGCCGCCGTGGGCGAGGAACTTGACCAGCCTCACGAGGAGAGGTTCACGGCTCCGCTCTCTGTTCCCCAGCCTTCAGCAGGCGCTCGCGGAGGTCGCGCTCGTCCTCGGGGCTGGGGTCGAAGCGGGAAGGGTCCGGCAGCTGGTCGAGGCCGCTGAGGCCGAAGAGGCGCTCGAACAGCTCCGAGGTCTTGAAGATCGCGGCCCCGAACTGGGAGCGGCCGGACTCCTCGATCAGGCCGCGCTCGGCGAGGCTGGTGACCGCCGACTCGGAGGTGACGCCGCGGATCCGGGCGATCTCCGGCCGCGTCACCGGCTGCAGGTAGGCGACGATCGCCAGCGTCTCCGCCTGGGCCTGGGTCAGCGGCGGCGTCCGCGGCTTGGAGAGGAGCCGGCGGGCCGATTCCTCGCTGCCCGGGTCGCTTGCGAGGGCGAAACCGCCGCCGACCTCGCGCAGCACCACCCCGCGCCTGCCTTCGGCGAGGTCCTCGCGGAGCAGCTCGATCGCCTCCGCCACCTGTCCCTCGGTTGCCTCGGTCGCCATCGCGAGGTCGCCGACGGTAACCGCCTGTGGCGAGAGGAAGAGCAGCGCTTCGATCGTGCGGGAGAGGTCGCTCATGCGCCCGGAACCGCCTTCTTCACCCGGATCGGCCCGAAGGCTCGGTCCTGCTCCCAGGTGATCTCGCCTTTGCGGTACAGCTCCAGCAGGCCGAAGACGGTGACCGCCTGGGTCAGCCGGTCCTCGTTCCCGAACTCCTCGTCGAAATCGAAGCTGGAGCGGCTGCGGAGGACGTCGCGCAGCGCCCGCAGCCGCCGTTCCAGCGAGACGGTCGGGCGAATGTGGCTGATGTCGACCTCGGGCGGCTCGGTCAGCAGGTCGCCGAGGGCGGCGCCGAGCGCATCGGGGTCGTACACCGCGGTCGCGGCCTCGACCGCGACCCGCCGCAGCTCCGGCGGCAGCGGCGCCGAGCGGTAGAGGTAGCCGCGCTGGCTCTCGAAGCGGTCGGATAGGACCTTGGAGGCGTCGCGGTAGCGCCGGTACTCGAGCATCCGCGCCAGCAGCTCCTCGACCGCCTCCTCCGGTTTCAGCTCCTCCAGCTCCTCCTCGGGGCTCGGCAGCATCAGCCGCGACTTCAGCTCCAGCAGGGCGGCGATGAGGACGAGGAACTCGGTTGCCACCTCCAGCTCCAGCTCGCCCTCGCGCTCGAGGTGCTCGACGTAGGCGACGACGACCTCCCCCAGCTGCAGGTCGAGCAGGCTGATCTCCTCGCGCAGGACGACCGCCATCAGCAGGTCGAACGGCCCGGCGAAGACGTCGAGGTCGAGATCGAGGTCGAGGTCGGCGACGGCCATCGTGGGGAGAGTAGCCTTCGACCAGGAGGTAGTTGGAGATGGGATTGAGCCTGGCCCTGGTAATTGCGGCCTTAGCGCTGCCGCCGCCGCTCCCCGCGCCGTCGGAATTCGCACCGCGGGTCGACAACGCCTGGTTCCCCTTGCAACCGGGGACGACCCTCCTCTACCGCGGCCGCAAGGACGGTGAGCCCTCGCGGGATCGCATGCGGGTGCTGCGCCAGAGGAAGACGATCCTCGGCGTCCGCGCCACCGTCGTCAGCGACAAGCTCTACCTGCGCGGGAAGCTGGAGGAGCGAACCCGCGACTGGTACGCGCAGGACCGTCGCGGCAACGTCTGGTACCTGGGCGAGGCGACGGCGGAGCTGAACCCGAACGGCAGCGTCAGGACCCGCGAAGGGAGCTGGCGGGCGGGCGTCGGCGGCGCCCGCGCCGGGATCTTCATGCCCGCCCACCCGCACCGCGGCCAAACCGGGATCCAGGAGCTGCTCAAAGGGGAGGCCGAGGACCGCTTCCGGGTCCTGAGCCGATCGGCCTCGGTCCGGACCCCGGCCGCCGCCTCCCAACACGCACTCCTCACCCGCGAGTGGACGCCGCTGGAGCCGGGCGTGGTCGACCACAAGCTCTACGCGCGCGGAGTCGGCACCGTCCTCGAGGAAACCGTCAAGGGCGGCAGCGAGCTGAACGAACTGGTCGCGGTGCGGCGCTAACGCGCCGCGCCGTAGCCCATGCGCTCGCGCACAGCGGCGAGGACGGGGGCTGCGAGCGCCTGCGCCTTCTCGGCGCCGATCCCGAAGATGCGGTCGAGCTCGGCCTCGTCGGGGCGCAGCTCCGCGTAGCGCTCGCGGACCGGCGCCAGGTACTCGACCACGGCCTCGGCCACGGCCTTCTTGAAGTCGCCGTAGCCGGAGCCCTCGAACTCGCTCTCGACCTCGGCCTGGTCGCTGCCGCGGGCGACGGCGAGGATGTCGACGAGGTTGGTGATCCCGGGCTTCTCCGGCGAACGGACGATCTCCCGGCCCGAGTCGGTCACCGCCGAGCCGAACTTCTTGCGGATCGCCGCCGGCTCGTCGAGGACGAGCACGGTCCCCTGCTCGGTCCCACCCGTCGTCGACATCTTCCGCTCCGGCTCCTGCAGGTCCATGATCCGGGCGCCGACCTTCGGGATCACCAGCTCGGGGACGACCAGGGTGTCGCCGAAGCGGGCGTTGAAGCGGCGGGCGATCTCCCGCATCAGCTCCACGTGCTGGCGCTGGTCGTCGCCGACCGGCACCTCCGTCGCCCGGTAGGCGAGGACGTCGGCGGCCATCAGCACCGGGTAGTAGAAGAGCGCCGCGGAGGCCAGTTCGCGGTCCTTGCCGACCTTTTCCTTGAACTGGTGCATGCGGTTGAGGTCGCCGTGGGCGGTCACCGCGGAGAGCAGCCAGGTCAGTTCGCTGTGCTCGGGGACGTCGGACTGGCGGAAGAGGATGCAGCGCTCCGGGTCGAGGCCGGCGGCAAGGAGGATCGCGGCGGTGTCGTAGACGCGCTCGCGCAGCTCGACCGGGTCGTAGGGGACCGAGATCGCGTGCAGGTCGACGATGCAGAAGATCGCCGGCTCGCCCCGCTCCTGGCCCTCCACGTACTGGCGGATCGCGCCGATGTAGTTGCCGAGGTGCTTGCGGCCGGTCGGCTGGATGCCGCTGAAGATGATCGGTTTCGACATCGGCCGGAGCCTATTGAGGGACGGGCTGCGGGGATGCCTGGTCGCAGTCGGAGCTGTGGCCGCACTCGCCGGCCTGGGCGGAGCCGCGGGTGGGGACAGCCTCGCGCCGACGTTTCGGGTTCTGGACTCCGAGGCCGGCGACGATGCCGCCGATGATCATCAGGACGCCGGCGATCCCGATCCCGAGATGGAAGGAGGAGGTCGATGCCTCCGCCGCGGCCTGCGTCACCCGGTCGCCCTCCGCGGCGGGGATCCCGTCGGTTGCGGGAACCGCAAGGGGCTTTTCCTTGGCTTCGACGACCTTCGCGTCGGCGGCGCCCGAGAGCGGCGCGCTCCCGAGCTGGTCGTCGAGCTTGGCGCCGAAGCTGGCGGAGATGACCGCGCCGAGGACGGCGATCGCCAGCAGGCCCGCCACCCGGGAGACGCCGTTGTTGACCCCGGATGCGATCCCGACCCGGTGTTCGTCGACCGAGTCGAGGACGGTCGCGGTCAGCGGCGCCACCGTCGCCGAGAGCCCGACCCCGAAGACGAGCAGGCCCGGCAGCACGTCGGCCAGGTAGCTCGCCTCGGTGTCGACCCGCAGGAGGAGGAGCAACCCGAGGCCGCCGACGATCGGGCCGGCGGTCATCGGCAGGCGCGGCCCCGTGCCCGAGGCCATGCGGCCGAAGCGGGGCGAGAGGAAGAACATCAGGATCGATATAGGGGTCGTCGCCAGGCCAGCCTCCAGCGGCGAGTAGCCGACGACCTGCTGCAGGTAGAGGCCGACGAAGAAGAGGCCGCCGATCAGCCCCGCGTAGGTCGCGAGCGTGGTCAGGTTGGTGACCCAGAAGTTGCGGATCCGGAACAGGCCCAGCGGCAGCATCGGGTGGCGCGCGGTCGCCTCGCGGAGGACGAAGAGCGCGAAGCAGAGGACGCCGACGACCATCGAGCCCCAGACGACGGGGTCCTCCCAGCCGCGCGAGGGCTGCTCGATCAGGGCGAAGGTGGGGGCGCCGAGGCCGACGGCGGAGAGCGCGATCCCGGCCCAGTCGATGCCGAGGAAGGCGTCCTCGTCGCGGCTCTCCTCGACCGAGTGCAGCGTCAGCGCAACGGTCGCCGCGATCAGCGGGATGTTGACCCAGAAGATCGCCCGCCAGGAGGTGAACCCGATCAGGGCGCCGCCGCCGGCCGGGCCGATCACCGTCGCGATCCCGGTCCAGGCCGTCCACATCCCCACCGCCTTGCCGCGGGCCTCGCCCTCGAAGGTCGAGGCGACGATCGCCAGCGAGCCGGGGACGAGCAGCGCGCCGGTGACACCCTGCAGCGCCCGCGCCGCGATCAGCAGCTCCTCGGTCATCGCGATCGCGCAGAGGATCGAGGTGACGCCGAAGCCGACCAGGCCGATGACGAAGATCCGGCGTCGCCCGAACTGGTCGCCGAGGCTGCCGCCGACGAGCAGCAGCGAGACCAGGGCCAGGGTGTAGGCCTCGACCACCCACTGCTGGCCCGCGAGGCCGACGTCGAGCCCGTCGCTGATCGCCGGCAGGGCGACGTTGACGACGGTGCTGTCGAGGAAGACGACGGTCGAGCCGAGGATCGTCGCGATCAGCGTCAGTCGCTGCGAGCGGGACACGCGCCGAGTCTGGCAGGTGCGATCGGCGGGACCGGGGACCTCTCGGCGCCGCTCCTCCGTATAGAGGACATGAGAAGGAAATCGATCGCGATCGCGGCGGCACTGCTGGTGCTGGCCCTGACCCCCTCCGCCGCCGCAGCCGACGGCTTCGGGCTGCTCGGCGCCGCAGCCCACCTCGACGATCCCCCCTACCGCTACCTCGCCCTCGCCCCCCGCGCCCGCCACCCGCTGACGGTGGTCGAGCGGATCGACCTGCGGGACTCGACGATCGACCGCTGGTGGTACCTGCGCGGGAGCTGGTACCTGCCCGCGGTGGCCTCCGACGGCAGCGCCGCCGGGTTAGCCGAGGGCAATCTCGTCCTCACGACCTCGCCGCGGCGCTACCCGCCGAAGCGAACCGGCTTCGCGATCCTCGACACCCGCCTCTTCCTCCGCCACCCGCAGACCGGGAACGCCCCGCGCCACGCGATAACCCGTTTCAACCTCCGCGGCGCCTACAACTTCGACGCCCTATCGCCCGACGCCTCGAGGATGTACCTGATCCACAACTTCTTCGGCGGGCGGCGGCGCGGCGACTACGAGGTGCGGGCGCTCGATGTTTCCACTCGGCGCCTGCTGCCGCACCCGATCGTCGACCCCACCGAGCCGGACGAGCGGATGCAGGGATCGGCGGTCAGCCGCGTCGCCAGCCGCGACGGCCGCTGGGCCTACACGCTCTACACCGGCGAAGAGACCTTCCTGCACGCCCTCGACACCGTCCGCGGCCGCGCCGTCTGCGTCGACCTCCCCCAGCTCGACGACCTCTCCCTGCGCGAACCGTTCCAGCTGCGGCTGGCGCTCAACGCGGACGGGACCGAGATCCTGGTCCACAGCCGCGACACGAAAGACGCGCCCGCCGGAACCCTGCTGGCGATCGACACCGAATCCTTCGCCATCCGCGAGCCTGTCTGGATGCTGCTCGGCCTCAACGCCAACTTCCTCCAGGCCTTCTGATGGTCGCGCTGCTGGCAGCACTCGCTCTTCTCGCCCCCGCCCCGCGGGCCAGCGCCTCCGGAGACCTCCTCGCCTTCGCCCAGACGCCGCGGGGGCCGGGCAACCTGGTCGAGCGGGTCGGCGTCGTCGGCCATTCGGCGCAGGGGCGGCGGATCACGCTGCGGCAGTACGGGGATCCCGCCTGGGACGGCGAGCTGCTCGTCTTCGGCTGCATCCACGGCGACGAGTGCGCGGCGATGGGAATCCAGCCGCTGACCGGCGGCTGCCCCGACCCCAGCGCCGACATCTTCGTCCTCCCCAATCTCAACCCCGACGGCGCGGCGGCGCACTCGCGCCTGAACGGCCGCGGGGTCGACCTCAACCGCAACTTCTCCTCGGGTTGGAAGCCGATCGGGGTCCGCGGCGACCTCGAATACTCCGGGCCGAAGCCGTTCTCGGAGCCGGAAACGCGGCTGGCGGGGAGGCTGGTGCGCGAGCTGCGTCCGGCGGCGACGATCTGGTTCCACCAATACCGGGGCGGGCGACGCCCGTTCGTCCGCGCCTGGGGGCCGAGCACCGGCGCCGGCCGCCACTTCGCCCGTCTCGCCCACGTCCCGTTCCGGCGCCTGCGCTGGCCCGCCGGTAGCGCGCCGAACTGGCAGAACCACACCTTCCCCGGGTCCTCGTTCGTCGTCGAGCTGCCGCGCGGCAAGGCGAAGCCGGCGCTGCGGGCCCGCCTTTCGAAGGCGCTCGTCCGTATGGGCCGGTGGGTGAGAGAAGATTGAGATGGCGAGAGGAGGTCGGGCTTGCAGGTCGAGGACGGTACGGATGAGCGACGGCTCGTCCGCGAAGCGCAGGACGGCTCGGGACCCGCGATGGCGCGGCTCTACTCGCTGCACTGGCGCGGCGCCTACCGCGCCGCCTACCTCGTCGTCCACGACGCCGCGGCGGCCGAGGACATCGCCCAGGACGCTTTCCTCGCCGCGGTCGACGCGCTCGACCGCTTCGACCGCCGCCGCCCCTTCCGTCCCTGGCTGCACCGGATCGTCGTCAACCGCGCCCTCGACTGGGCGCGGCGGGAGGCGCTGCGGCGGCGGGTCGACGGGGCCGAGTCGGTCTTCGAGCCGCTGCCGCCGCCCGAAGAGATCGGCGGCGAGCTGATGGCGGCGCTGAAGGAGCTACCGGCCGAGCAGCGCGCGGTGGTGGTGCTGCGGCACCTGCTCGAGTACACGCCGGGAGAGATCGCGCGGATGCTGGAGCTTCCGCGAGGGACCGTGAACTCGCGGCTGCGACGCGGACTCGACCGGTTGCGTGAGGCGGCCACGGCGGAGAGCTTCGCGGAGGAGCGGCGATGAGGGACGAGGCGCTGAAGCAGGCGCTGCGCGAGGCGGCGATCCCGGTTCCGGCTGACGCGGAGCAGCGGGGGCAGCGGATGGTCGAAGCCGCCCACGCCGAACGCCCGGCGCCGAACCGGGGAGGGCCGGAGAACCGCCGCCCCCTCCCCCGCTTCGCGCTCGCCTTCGGGATCGCGACGCTGCTGACGGCCCTCCTGCTCTCGCCCGCCGGCGCCGCGGTCCGCGACTGGGTCGGCGACGTGGTCGAGAGCTCCGCCCCGAAGCCCGAACCGGAGCTGGCCCGGATCCCGGGCGGCGGGCGCCTGCTCGTCCAGAGCGCGGCCGGCCCCTGGGTCGTGCAGCCGGACGGCTCGCGGCGCCTGCTCGGCGACTACGAAGAAGCGAGCTGGTCGCCGCGCGGGCTCTTCGTCGCCGCCGCCGAGGGTCGGACGTTGAGTGCGGTCGAGCCCGGCGGCACCCCGCACTGGTCGCTTACCGCCGGGGCGAGGGTCAGCGACCCGCGCTGGGCACCGACGGGCGAACGGATCGCCTATCGCTCCGGGAGCGAGCTGCGCATCGTCGCCGGCGACGGCACCGGCGACCACCTGGTGAACCCGGACACGGCGCCCGTCGCTCCGGCCTGGTCACCCTTCGGGACCGCCGAAGTGGCCTACGTCAACGCGGATGGTCAGCTGCGGATCGGCAGCAGCGAGATGGAGGCGAGCCGGTCGGGGGCGCCGCCGGACATGGCCGGCGGGGTGGCCGGGCGCGACGTCACCCAGATCGAATGGGGCGCCGGCGGCCGATCGGTCCTGGAGGTCTCCTCCAGCCAGATCCACCTGCAGAGGATGCGGCTGTCCAAGCTCGAAGGACGGTCCGAATTCGGCTCCCGGACGGCACTCCCGATCCCGGCCGGAGCATCCGTCGTCGACGCTGCCGTCGCGCCCGACCGGCCGGCGGTGGCCGCGGTCGTCACGCACTGGCGAGACCACGGCACCCGCAGCGAAGTCTTCCTCTTCTCCCCGGGCGCCGCCAAGCCGCGGAGCCTCCTCACCGTTCCCGGCAGCCTCGGGGAAGTCGCCTGGTCCCCCGACGGCGCCCGCCTGCTCGTCGCCTGGCCCGGCGCCGACCAGTGGCTCTTCCTCCCGGTCCGCAGCGGCAGGGCGCGTGCCGTGGCCAACATCTCCACCGCCTTCTCCCCCGGGGGGCGCGCCACATCCTTCCCGCGAGTCGAAGGCTGGTGCTGCCGGCGCTAGTCCTCGCGCAGCTGCGCCGCCGGCGTGAAGAAGTGGCGGTACGCGAGCAGGGTCGCGGTTAGGGCGGAGATCGAGACGCTGCCGAGCAGGGTGTAGAGGAGGATCAGCTGCAGGCGGACGGCGTCGGTGGGGCTGGCGCCGGCGAGCAGCATCCCGACCATCGTCCCCGGGAAGAAGATCAGGCCGGTGGTCTTGGTCGAGTCGACGAGGGCGATCATCCCCGAGCGCAGGGAGCGGCGGACGGTCGGTGCGGCGGCTTCGCGGGCGGTGGCGCCGAGCGCCAGCGTCGCCTCGATCCGCGCCCGGGCGTCGGCCATCTCGTCGCCGAGGCGGTTGAGGGCGACGGCGCTGGCGGTCATCGCGTTGCCGATCACCATGCCGCCGACCGGGACCAGGTAGCGCGGGGTCGGGTCGAAGATGCCGAGGGCGACGACGAGGCCGAGGGTGCTGGCGCCGGCCAGCGCCAGCGCGATCAGCAGCGGCCCGAAGGAGTCGGGGACCTTGGCGGCGCGGTGGCGGGCGGTGAGCGCGCCGAAGAAGACCATCCCCGCCAGCAGCAGGAGGACGAGCCAGATCGTGTCGGCGTCGAAGATCAGCTTGATCGCGTAGCCGACCAGGGTCAGCTGGACGATCGAGCGGCCGGTGGCGACGAGGATGTCGCGCTCGAGGTCGGCCCGCTGCCAGAAGGAAATCGCCGCCGCCAGCGCGACCAGGACCAACGAGGCGGCGACCTGCCAGAGCTCGACGTGGATCGAGGTGCTCACGCCGGCATCTCCAGCACCTGGTCGCCGAGGCGGCGCGCCTGCTCGGGGTCGTGGCTGACGAGGACGATCGAGACCTCCTGCTCGCGCCGCAGCTCCGCCAGCGCCGCCTCGATCCGGTCGCGGGCGGCGTGGTCGAGGGCCGAGGTCGGCTCGTCGAGCAGCAGCACCGCCGGCCGCTGCGCCAGCGCCCGCGCCAGCATCGCCCGCTGCTGCTCGCCGACCGAGAGCCGGCTGACGTCGCGCCCGGCGAAGGACGGGTCGAGACCGGCGCGGGCAAGGGTCGCCTCGACGCCGAGCTCCTCCCCGGCCAGCTCGGCGGCGTAGCGCAGGTTCGACTCGACCGTGCCGTCGAGCAGGGCCGGCAGCTGCGGCACCAGCGAGACCTGCCGCCGCAGGGCCAGCGGCTCGTAGGTGTTCAGCGGCCGGCCGCGAAACCCGATCTCGCCGCGGTCGGGATCGGCGAGCCGGTTCAGCAGCCGCAGCAGCGTCGACTTGCCGACGCCGGAGGGCCCGACGATCGCGGTCGACCCCTCGGGGACCGAGGCGTCGAAGGAGTCGAGGACGGCACGGCCGCCGCGGTCGACGCCCACATCTCGCAGCTCGAAGAGCACGGCGGCATGTTCCCGCATCGGCGGGTGGCGCAAGATGGCTCTCGCTGTGCCGACCTCTGTTGAGCGAGCGCGTTTGCTTGAAAGAATCCGGGTAAGGAGCCCAGGGGAAGGAACGCAGATCAATGGCTAGAGCAATTTGGAGTGGAACCATCAGCTTCGGGCTTCTGAACGTGCCGGTGCGCATGTTCAGCGCCGTGGCGCGGCGGAACATCGCCCTGCGCGAGATCCGCGAATCCGACAGCGCCCGGATCAAACACCGCCGGGTCGCCGAAGGGACCGACGAGGAGGTCCCCTACGAGAACATCGTCAAGGCCTACGAGCTCTCCCCCGGCCAGTACGTGCCGTTGAGCAAAGACGAGATGGCGGCGCTGGCGCCGGAGAAGACGCGGGCGATCGACGTCCAGGACTTCGTCGACATCGAGGAAATCGACCCGATGTACTTCGACAGCCCCTACTACCTCGGCCCCGCCGACGGCGCCGAGAAGGCCTACTCGCTGCTGGCCAGCGCGATGGAGAGCTCCGGCAAGGCGGCGATCGCCCGCTTCGTCTTCCGCAACAAAGAGCACCTCTCGGCGATCCGCGCCTCCGACGGCGTCCTCACCCTGACGACGATGCGCTTCCACGACGAGGTCGTGCCCCCGTCCGACCTCGACGACGCGCTGCCGGACAAGAAGCCGAAAGTCGCGAAGAAAGAGCAGCAGATGGCGGAACAGCTGATCGACTCGCTGAGCACCGAATTCGAACCGAACAGCTACCGCGACGAGTACCGCGAGCAGCTCCTGGCGCTGATCGAACAGAAGGCCGAAGGCAAAGAGATCGTCGCGCCCGAAGCCGAGGAACCGAAGGCGACCAAAGCTCCCGACCTGATGGCGGCGCTGGAGGAAAGCATCGCCGCAGTCAAAGACAAAGGCAGCAGCGGCGACGGCAAGAAGAAAAAAGCCTCGAAACCGAAAGCCGCCAAAGGAAAAGCCAAATCCAAAGGCTCTTCCCGCTCCAAAGCCAAAGCCTCGAAATAGGCTTCTAGGCCGTGGGCGAGACGCGGCAGGTCGAGGTCGAGGGCAAGGAGCTGCGGCTCTCCAACCTCGACAAGGTGATCTACCCGAAGACCGGGTTCACCAAGGGCGAGATGGTCGACTACTACGCCAAGGTGGCGCCAGCGATCGTCCCCCACCTGAGCGGCCGCGCGGTGACGCTGCGCCGTTTCCCGGAAGGCGTCGAGGACCTCGACGCCGCCTTCTTCGAGAAGCGCTGCCCGAAACACCGGCCGAAATGGGTGAAGACGGCGAAGGTGCAGGCGGGGCCGCGGGCCGGAGTGATCGAGTTCTGCGTCTGCGACAGCCTGCCGACGCTGATCTGGATGGCACAGCTGGCGGCGCTGGAGCTGCACCCCTCGCTCTCACGCAGCCGGGCGCCGAAACGGCCGACCGTCGTCGCCTTCGACCTCGACCCGGGCCCGCCCGCCGACGTCGTTGACTGCTCGCGGGTGGCCCTGCGCCTGCGCGAGGTGCTCGACCAGCTGGGGCTCGAGTCGTTCGTCAAGACCTCCGGCTCGAAGGGGATGCAGCTCTACGTCCCCCTCAACACGAAAAGCACCTACGAGGAGACCCGTCCCTTCGCCCAGGCCCTCGCCCAGCTGATCGCCAAGCAGGATCCCGAGAACATCCTCGCCAAGATGGGCAAAAAGACCGACCGCAGCGGCAAGGTCTTCATCGACTGGTACCAGAACAACGAACGCAAAACGACGATCTCCGTCTACTCCCTCCGCGCCCGCGAACGCCCCACCTGCTCGACCCCGGTGGCCTGGGAGGAGGTCGAAGCGGTGGCCGAGTCGGGCGACGGCTCGAGCCTGGTCTTCGAGGCCGGCGACGTGCTGGAGCGAATCGACGAGCACGGCGACCTCTTCGCGCCGGTCCTGGAGCTGGAACAGAAACTGCCGAAGCTTTGAGCGCGTGGGCGGGTTGGAGAACCGTGATGCGAAAAACGACGATCTCGATAGCGCTGCTCGCCTTGATGGCGCCGGCATTCGCAACCGCCTCGCCCGAACCGCCCGAACCAGGGACCCCGCCCTCCCTGACCGGCCTGGAACGGACGAGCGGCGTGATCCTGCCTTCTTACCTGCGCTGCGGCACGCCCTCGCGGCTGCCCCGCAAGACGATCTTCTCCTTCTTCGTCAACCAGAACGCCACCGTCACCGTCGTCTTCAAACGGGTGACGGCGGGCGGCCTCGCCGGTCGGGGCAGGCTGGTCCGCGACGCCCCGACCGGGAAGTACCGCCTCCGCTTCGTCGGCGTCGTGCCTACCGCGCAGGGCGCGCACCGCCGGCTCCCGCCGGGCCGCTACCGAGCCTTCTTCACCTCGAGCAACGAATTCGGCAGCTCGCCGACCTCGGCCGTCGGCATCCGCATCGCGCAGCGGCCGCGGCGCTGCCGTTAGTCCAGCTGCTGCCGCACTACCGGCTGCCGCGTCGCCTTGACCTCGTCGAGGCGGCGGACGGGGGTCGTGTAGGGGGCGATCCTGGCGATCTCCGAGTCGCCCTCGGCCTCGGCGAGGATCTTCTCGATCGCCTCGGCGAAGGCGTCGAGGGACTCCTTGGTCTCGGTCTCGGTCGGCTCGACCATCAGCGCCTCCTCGACGAGAAGCGGGAAGTAGACGGTCGGCGGGTGGAAGCCGAAGTCCAGCAAGCGCTTGGCGAGGTCGAGGGTGGCGAGGCCGAGGTCGCGCTTCATCGGCTTGCCGGAGAGGACGAACTCGTGCATGCAATGGCGGTCGAAGGCGATCGGCAGTCGCTCGCCGGCGCGGCCCTCGGCCAGGCGCGCCTTCAGGTAGTTGGCGTTCAGCACCGCGGTCTCCGAGGCCTCGCTGAGTCCGTCGCCGCCGAGGCTGAGGATGTAGGCAAGGGAGCGGACGAAGACGCCGAAGTTGCCCTGGAACCCCCGCAGGCGCCCGATCGACTTCGGCCGCTCGTAGTCGAGGTCGAAAAACGGTCCGTGGCCGTTGGACCCATCGCGGCGGACCACCTGCGGGCGCGGCAGGTAGGGCTCGATCCGGTCGGAGACGGCGATCGGGCCGGCCCCCGGGCCGCCGCCGCCGTGGGGCTGGCTGAAGGACTTGTGGAGGTTGACGTGGACGATGTCGAAGCCCATGTCGCCCGGCCGCGAGTGACCCATCACCGCGTTGAGGTTGGCGCCGTCGTAGTAGAGGGTGCCGCCGGCCTCGTGGATCAGCTTCGCGATCTCGGCGATGTTTTCGTCGAAGACGCCGAGCGTGTTCGGGTTGGTCAGCATCAGGCAGGCGACCTCGCCCTCGTTCTCGGCCAGCCTCGCCCGCAGGTCGTCCATCTCGACCCCGCCCTGCTCGTTGGTGGCGACTTTGACCACCTCGTAGCCGGCCATCGTCACCGAGGCCGGGTTGGTGCCGTGGGAGGTGTCGGGAGCGAGGACCTTGGTCCGCTCTTCGCCGCGGTCGGCATGGTAGGCGCGGGTCAGCAGCAGGCCGGCGAGCTCGCCGTGGGAGCCGGCGCTGGGCTGGAGGCTGACGTGCGGCAGGCCGCAGATCTCGCTCAGGGACTCCTGCAGCAGCCACATCAGCTCCAGCGCGCCCTGGGCGCGGCGCGGGTCCTGGGCCGGATGCAGGCGGGCGTGTCCGGGCAGCGCCGCGACCCGCTCGTTGAGGCGGGGGTTGTGCTTCATCGTGCAGGAGCCGAGCGGGTAGAAGCCGCTGTCGAGGTCGAAGTTGCGGCGCGAGAGGCGGTTGTAGTGGCGGACGATCTCCGGCTCGGCGATCTCCGGCAGCCGCGGCGGCTCGGCGCGCAGGAGGTTCTCCGGGATCAGCTCGGCGAGCGGCTTCTCCGGGACTTCGGCGGCGGGCAGCGCCGCGGCGCGCCGTCCCGGCTTCGACTTCTCGTAGATCGTCCGCGCCCGTTCGGCCTGCATCGGAGTCTCGGTGAGCGCCATCAGGCAGCCACTCCTTCGCGCTCGGCGGCGACGGCGGCGCCCAGCGCCTCGGCCAGCTCGTCGATCTGGGCCTTCGTCCGGCGCTCGGTGATCGCGACCAGGAGACCGTCCTCGAGCTCGGGGTACTCGCGCCCGAGCGGGTAGCCGGCGGCGATCCCGCGCCCGGCGACGCGGTCGAGCACCTTGCCGACCGGGGCGTCGAGACGCACCGCGAACTCGCGCGCGACGGGGGCCCCGTGCAGCAGCTCGACCCCCTCGACCGCGGCCAGCCGCTCGCGCGCGTAGGCGGTCCGCTGGACCAGCAGCTCGCCAAGCTCGCGGAACCCCTGGCGTCCGAGCCAGGCGAGGTGGACCATCGCCCCGAGCGCGTTCAGGGCCTGGGCAGTGCAGATGTTGTTGGTGGCTTTCTCGCGGCGGATGTGCTGCTCGCGCGTCTGCAGCGCGAGGACGAAGCCGCGGCGGCCGTCGACGTCCTCGGTTTCGCCGGCGATCCGGCCCGGCATGCGGCGGATCTGCGCCTCGGTCGCGCAGAAGAAGCCGAAGGAGGGCCCGCCGAAGTCCAAGCGGTTGCCGAGCGGCTGCCCCTCGCCGAGGGCGATGTCGGCGCCGCACTCTCCCGGCGGCTTGAGGATCCCCAGCGTCATCGGGTCGCAGGCGACGATCAGGAGCGCGCCGTGCTCCTTCGCCGCCGCCCCGAGCGCCTCGACGTCCTCGACCGCGCCGAGGAAGTTCGGGCTCTGGAGGATGACGGCGGCGGTCTCGCCGTCGACCGCCTCGGCCAGCGCCGCGGCGTCGGTCAGCCCGCCCTCGAGCCCGACCTCGACGACCTCGGCGCCGTAGCCGACCGAGTAGGTCTGCAGGGTCTCGCGGCTGTGCGGGTGGACGCCGCGGGAGACGACGAACCGGCGCCGCTTGGTCGCGCCCATCGCCAGGTAGCCGGCGGAGGCGACCGAGGATGGCCCCTCGTAGAGCCCGGCGTTGGAGACCGGCAGCCCGGTCAGCTCCGACATCGCAGTCTGGAACTCGAACATCACCTGCAGCCCGCCCTGGGAGATCTCCGGCTGGTAGGGCGTGTACGGGGTGAGGAACTCCGAGCGCGAGGTGATCGCGTCGACGATCGCCGGCACGTAGTGGTCGTACATCCCGGCGCCGACGAAGCAGACCTGGGCTTCGGCGTCGGCGTTGCGAGCGGCCAGCGCCGCCAGCCGCTCGTAGACCTCGGCCTCGCCGATCCCGTCCGGCAGCGTCAGGGCCCTGCCGAGGCGCAGGGGCTCGGGGATCTGCTCGAAGAGCTCCTCGGCGGAGCCGACGCCGATCGCGTCGAGCATCTCCCGCCGATCGTCCGGGGTGGCGGAGGTGTAGCGGGTCACGTCGCTAAGGCTAGGGAAGCGGGTGGCTGGGCTTTCCGCCCTAGCGGTCCAGCATCTTGCGGTATTCGGCGCCGCCGAGCAGGGTCTCCGCCTCCTCAGGCGAGGTCAGCCGGATCTTGACCAGCCAGCCGTCGCCGTAGGGGTCCTCGTTCACCTTCTCGGGGTTGTCCTGCAGCGCGTCGTTGACCTCGACGATCTCGCCGGAGAGCGGCGCGATCACGTCGGAGACCGCCTTCACCGACTCGACCTCGGCGTAGGAGGAGTCTTTCTGGATCGTCGCCCCGACCTCCGGGGGGTCGAAGAAGACGACCTCGCCGAGGGAGTCCTGGGCGAACCAGGTGATCCCGAGAGTGGCTTGGTCACCCTCGATCCGGGCCCAGTCGTGTTCCTCGTGGTAGCGGAGGTCGTCGGGGTAGGTGGCGTCGGATGATCCAGGTGCCAAGGGTCAGCTCCTTTTCGCGTAGAGAGGCTTGGAAGCTATCCGGGCGGGGCGGCGCTTGCCGCGCACGTCGATCTCGATCTCGGTCCCGACCTCGGCCAGCTCGGACTTCACGTAGGCCATCCCGGCGCCGCGCTCGAGCGAGGGCGCGAAGGTGCCGCTGGTGACGAGCCCGGCCGGCTCGCCGCCGTGGAGGACGGGGTTGCCTTCGCGCGGGATCCCCTGGCCCTCGATCTCGAAGGCGGCGAGCTTCTCGGCGGTGCCCTCGGCGCGGGCGCGGGCGATCGTCTCGGAACCGATGAAGTTCGTCGCCTCCTTGCAGCACCAGCCGAGGCCGGCTTCGATCGGGTTGCGCTCCGGCGTCAGCTCGTTTCCGTGCAGCGGGAAGCAGACCTCCAGCCGCAGGGTGTCGCGGGCGCCGAGCCCGCAGGGGACGACGCCGGCGTCGAGCAGCTCGCTCCAGATCGGCGCCGCGACCTCGGGGTCGATCAGCAGCTCGACCCCGTCCTCGCCGGTGTAGCCGGTGCCGCAGACGAGCGCCGGGCGGCGGCCGACCCGGGCGTGGGCGACGTGGAAGCGCGGCGGCAGCTCGATCCCCAGCGCGCCGTTCAGCACCTGGCGGGCGTGCGGCCCCTGCACGGCGAGCATCGCGTAGCGGTCGGCGACGTCGCGGACGATCACGTCGAACGCGCGGCTCTGGCGCCCGAGCCAGGCGAGGTCGCTCTCGTGGTTGGCGGCGTTGGTGACGACCAGGTAGCGATCGCCTCCCAGCCGGTAGGCGAAGAGGTCGTCGAGCACGCCCCCGTCCTCCCGGCAGAGGCACGAGTACTGCGCCCCGCCGATCGCGATCTTGGCGACGTCGTTGGAGAGCACCCGCTGCAAGAAGGCGAGCGCGCCTGCCCCCTCGACCTCGACCTCGCCCATGTGCGACACGTCGAACATCCCCACGTGCCGCCGCACCGCCGAATGCTCCTCCCGGATCCCCTCGTAGGTGACCGGCATCTCCCAGCCGGCAAACGGCACCAGCTTGGCGCCAAGATCCTGGTGCTGCCCAAAAAGAGGAGTGCGACGAGCGTCAGCCACAGATCCCCAGGCTATTGATGACCGCCCACCGGGGAGGGGCCGGGTGCCCCTCCGAACGTTTTGCGGAACTTTGCCGCCACGGCAGCACGGACCGACCGCCAGCGCAACTCAAAGGATCCGAGTGAGGAGGGGCACCCGGCCCCTCCCGCGCACTACTCCTTCAAGAACCCCGGAACGTCGATGTCGTCCTCGGAGACCCGAAGTTTGCGGATTTCGGTGTCCTCGGCCGAGACCCGCGGGCGGCTCTCGTAGCGACGGCGGACGCGCTGCGGCGAGCGAGCGAGGAGCTCGAAGCCCTCGAAGCCGGTGGCGATCACCGTCACCCGGACCTCGTCTTTCATCGACTGGTCGACGACCGAGCCGAAGATGATGTTGGCGTTGTCGTCGGCCTCGGCCTGGACCAGCTGGGCCGCCTCGTTGACCTCGAACAGGCCGAGGTCCTCGGGGCCGGTGATGTTCAGCAGCATCCCCGTCGCGCCTTTGATCGACTCCTCGATCAGCGGCGAGGTGATCGCCGCCTTGGCGGCGTCGAGGGCGCGGGCCTCGCCGGAGGCCGAGCCGACGCCCATCAGGGCCGAGCCGGCGTCGCGCATGATCGTCCGCACGTCGGCGAAGTCGAGGTTGATCAGGCCGGGGATCGTGATCAGGTCGGTGATGCCCTGGACGCCCTGGCGGAGGATGTCGTCGGCCTGGCGGAAGGCCTCGAGGACGCTGGTGCGCCGCTCGACGGCCTGCAGCAGCTTCTCGTTCGGGACGATGATCAGGGTGTCG
>Ga0307314_10000017_pt1 | contig 53741 bp, 58 predicted proteins | sample ER_DNA_204_FD_194493 | JGI IMG/M metagenome (GOLD analysis project Ga0307314, IMG submission 194493) | Bulk soil microbial communities from the East River watershed near Crested Butte, Colorado, United States - ER_DNA_204 | ecosystem: Environmental > Terrestrial > Soil > Floodplain | place...
CTGCAGCGAGTCGATCACCCGCAGCACCTCGTCGAAGTTGCGGCCGGTGGTCATCGGGTAGACGAGGATGAGTTTGATCTTCTTGTCGGGGCCGATGACGAAGACGTTGCGGACGGTCTGGTTGTCGGCCGGGGTGCGGTCGCCGGGGTCGCCGGAGACGTCGGCCGCCAGCATCCCGTAGGCCTTGGCGATCTCGAAGTTGGAGTCGCTGATGATCGGATACTCGACCCTCGCGCCCTGCGTCTCCTCGATGTCGTTCGCCCACTCCTCGTGTTTGTCGAGCGGGTCGATCGAGAGGCCGGCGATCTTGACCCCGCGCTTCTCGAACTCGGGCTCGATCCGCGCCATGTAGCCGAGCTCGGTCGTGCAGACCGGGGTGAAGTCCTTCGGGTGGGAGAACAGGACCGCCCACGAGCCGTCGATCCAGTCGTGGAACTTGATCCGGCCCTGCGTGGTATCGGCCTCGAAATCGGGTGCTACGTCACCGAGCTGTAGAGCCATTTTGCCCGCTCCTATCGCGTTTCTTCGTCTATTACCTGAATCCTTATCGGAGTTTAGCTATTTGCGGTCACCGGCCGGTGAGGATCTCTTTCACCGCGATCGCGGCCGAGCCTTGCTCGACGAGTATGTGGACCGGGATCTGCCAGGTGCGCCCGGCCGCACGGACGATCTCCGCCCCCTCCTCGGTTCCCTCGTACACGACCCCCCGCACCGGCGTTTCGACAAGATGTTCCAGCAGCCGCTCCAGGCGCGGGCCATGGATCGCCGCCAGCTCCTCCGCGCTGCCGCTGGCGTTGCCGAGCAGGAGCAGCAATACCGCAACGTCACCGACCAGCTCGAGGATCGTCTGAGGTTGATCGGGATCGGCGAGCGCCGGCTCGATCCCCGCCACCTCGATCGCCTCCAACCCCTCCTCACGGCGACTCGTCCCGCGTACCGCCCAACCATCGGCGATCAACTGGCTCCCTACCAGTCGACCCCGGCAGCCACAGCCGACGATCAGCGCTCGCGCCACCTACCCGGCCTCGAAGGGGCCGCGGCCGCGCAGGCGCAGCTTCTCGTCCTCGGCCACGCCCCGGTGCAGGTCCTCTTCGGTCATCTCCGGGGCCCCGCGCCGCCGCCGCATCTCGTTCTGCGCCTCCAGCATCTGGCGCACGTCGTCGATCTCGTTCTGCGCCTCGACCTCGGGCGAGCGGGTCGGGACCCAGTCGACGAGGCTCGCCGAACTGCCCGGGTAGAAGTGCCCGACGACGAGCAGCACGCCGACCATGAAGGCCAGCAACCCCAGGGTTCCGAGGATGAAGAGCACGCGAGAAGGATACGGTTCGTGGCCGTGCCCGAGGCCTACCTGATCGAACCCCTGCGCACCCCGATGGGCGCCTACCGCGGCGCCCTCTCCGGGGTCCGCCCCGACGACATGGCCGCGCACGTGATCGCCGCCGTGGTCGAGCGCAGCGGCGTCGACCCGGAGCGGATCGCCGACGTCTACTTCGGCGCCGCCAACCAGTCCGGCGAGGACAACCGCGACGTCGCCCGGATGGCGGCGCTGCTGGCGGGCCTGCCGCAGAGCGTGCCCGGGGCGACCGTCAACCGCCTCTGCGCCTCCGGCCTCGAGGCGATCAACAGCGCCGCCCGCGCGGTCAAAGCCGGCGAGGGCGACTTCTACCTGGCCGGCGGGGTCGAGTCGATGAGCCGGGCGCCGTGGGTGGTCGAGAAGCCCGAGCGAGGCCTGCCGCGCGGCCCGCAGACGATGCACGACACGACGCTGGGCTGGCGGATGGTCAACCCGCGGATGGCCGAGCTGGGCGTCTCCACCGAAGCGATGGGAGAGACCGGCGAGAACGTCGCCGAGCGCTACGGCGTCAGCCGCGAGGACCAGGACGCCTTCGCCCTGCGCAGCCACCAGCGCGCGGTCGCCGCGACCGAGGCCGGCAAGCTGGCCGAGGAGATCGTCCCGATCGAGGCGCCGCGGGGACGCGAAATGGTCCTGATCGAGGCCGACGAGGGACCGCGCCCCGACGCCTCCCTGGAGAAGCTGGCGAAGCTGAAACCGGTCTTCCGCGAGGGCGGCACCGTCACCGCCGGCAACGCCTCGACTCTCAACGACGGCGCCGCCTGCCTGCTCGTCGCCTCCGAGAAGGGCGCCGAGGAGCTCGGCGTCGAGCCGCTGGCGCGGGTCGTCGGCACCGGCGTCGCCGGCGTCGACCCCGCCTTCATGGGCGTCGGCCCGGTCAAAGCGGTCCCCCGCGCGCTGGAGAACGCCGGGCTGACGATCGACCAGATCGACCTCGTCGAGCTGAACGAGGCCTTCGCCTCCCAGGTCCTCGCCAGCGCCCGCGAGCTCGGGATCGACGAGGAGCGCCTCAACGTCAACGGCGGCGCGATCGCCCTCGGCCACCCGCTCGGCTGCTCCGGCGCCCGCCTCACCGGAACCCTTGTCCGCGAGCTGAAGCGCCGCGGCGGCAAGTTCGGCGTCGCCACCCTCTGCGTCGGGGTGGGCCAAGGTTTGTCCACCGTCTACGAAGCGGTCTGAACGCTCAACTAGGGTGTTGAAGATGCAGATGGCGGGGCGACGACTGCTGACCATCCTCGGCGGCGCGATTCTGGCGCTGGCCCTGGCCCTGCCCGCCGCGGCCACGGCCTCGGGCGGAGCACACGCCTCGGTCATCGGCGGCAGCCCGGCGTCGATCGCCCAGTTTCCGTCCCTCGCCTACATCGAGGCCGGCAACGAACACCACGGCTTCGCCTGCAGCGGCACCGTGGTCGCCCCGCGGGTCGTCCTCACCGCCGCCCACTGCGCCGAGGAGGTCGAAAGCGGCGACTTCACCCAGCCCGGCGAATACGCGGTCGCGACCAACATCGCCAACCCGAAGCAGGCCAGCGGCGAGAACGTCTTCGACGTCAGCGCCGTCCACGTCTTTCCCTCCTTCGACCCCGGCGTGATCCACGGCGACGCCGCGGTGCTGATCCTCTCGCGGCCGACCAGCGCGACGCCGCTGGCGCTCGCCGGGCCCGAGGACGCGGCGCTGTACGAAGGCGGCGCCGCGGTGACGGTCGCCGGCTGGGGCCTGACCCGGGCCCAGAACCGGCAGGCGCCGGCGAACCTGCGCTCGGCGACGATGGCGATCCAGAAGCCGACCACCTGCCAGCGCAAGACCCGCGGCTTCTACAAGGAGTTCTCGCCCGCGGTCCAGCTCTGCCTGTTGAGCCCGCCGGCGAACAAGTCCGGCACCTGCTTCGGCGACAGCGGCGGCCCGGCGATCGGCCAGCGGGCCGACGGCACTCCGGTCGAGCTCGGCGTGATCAGCGTCGTCGGCCCGCTCTGCACGCCGCAGGCGCCGAACGTGCTGACCCGCGTCGACTACGTCTCCTCCTGGGTGGCGGAATGGATCGCCGCGACCGAAAGCGGAGCTCCGGAACCGCTCGTCGACCCGGCGGCGCCACTGCCGACGATGAAGAAGTCGGTCGCCGAGGAGTTCGCGATCTACACCCTCTTCAACGCCTTCGGCGAGCGCTTCGCCGACCTCAGCCGCCTCTCCGGTAGCTGCCGCAAGGCCAGCCGCACGCGCTACCGCTGCGGAATCGCCTGGATCAGCCACCACACCATCTACGCCGGCATCGTCTCCCCCTTCTACGTCCGCCGCCAGCAGACCAACAGCTGGGACAGCCACTTCCAGGTTCGCTGGGCGCCCCAGCGCTGCGTCACCGCAGACCGCCTCGGCAAGCCCGGCTGCCGGATCCACAGCAAACGCGGTTAACGGCGCCGCTGACGAGTCGATAGCCTCGCCGCGTGGCCCCTGGATTCGAAGAGCTGGCGAGCGTGGACGGGAGGATCGGCGCCACCGCCGAGGCGACGATCGGCCTCAAGGACGACGGCCTCTACCGTGGCGACGGCGCTTTTGAGGTGATCCGCCTCTACCGGGGCAAGCCGTTCGCGCTCGGCGACCACCTCGACCGGCTGGAGCGCTCGGCCGCCTCGATCGAGCTGCGCTTCGACCGCGGCGCGCTCGAGGACGAGATCGGGGCGCTGCTGGAGCGGGCCGGATCGGTCGAAGGCCAGCTGCGGCTGATCGTCACCCGCGGCGGCCGCCGCATCGCCGCCACCGAGCCGATCCCCGACCACCCGGAGACCCTCGACCTCGCCACCGTCACCTACAACCCGACGATCATCCTCAACGGGGTCAAGTCCCTCTCCTACGCGGCCAACATGCAGGCGACGCGGCTGGCGAAAGCCCACGGCGCCGACGAGGCGTGCCTGGTCCGCCCCGACGGGATCGTGCTCGAGCCCCCCACCTCCTCGGTCTTCTGGGTCTCGCCCGACGGGGCGCTGCGGACGCCGGCGCTGACCGACGGGGTGTTGGAGTCGATCACCCGCGACCGGATGATCAAGGCGCTCGACGTCGAGGAGGGCAGCTGGCACGTTGAGGAGCTGCAAAACGCCTCCGAGGCCTTCCTCGCCTCGACGACGCGGGAGATCCAGGCGGTCTCCTCCGTCGACGGCCACGACTTCGCCAACGCCCCGGGACCGCGCACCCGCGAAGCCCAGGATGCCTTTGCCGAGACCCTCGGCAGAGAGCTGCAGGAGCTATGAGATGGACTTCCAGTTGAGCGACGAGCAGAAGCTGATCCGCGAGGCGGCGAGGGAATTCGCCGAGCGGGAGATCCTGCCGAACATCCGCGAAAACGACCGCGAGGCCCGCTTCGACCGCGAGCTGGCGCGCAAGCTCGGGCAGATCGGCTTCCTCGGGGCGCCGGTGGCCGAAGAGTACGGCGGCCGCGGGCTCGACTACGTCAGCTACGGGCTGATCGCCGAGGAAATCGGCCGCGCCGACTCCTCCGCCCGCACCGTCGTCTCCGTCTGCACCTCTCTGGTCGCCGGCCCGATCGAGAAGTGGGGCACCGAGGAGCAGAAGATGAAGTGGCTGCCACGGCTCTGCTCGGGCGAGGGCCTCGGCTGCTTCGGCCTGACCGAGCCCGACACCGGCTCCGACGCCGCCAACCTCCGCACCCGCGCCAAGAAGACCGAGAACGGCTGGTCGATCAGCGGCCAGAAGATGTGGATCAGCCTCGGCAACGTCTCCGACTTCGCCCTGATCTTCGCCCAGACCGACCCGGAGCTGAAGCACCGCGGCCTCGCCGCCTTCATTGTCCCCACCGACTCCGCCGGCTTCACCACCCAGGAGATCCACGGCAAGCTCGGGCTGCGCTCCTCCGACACCGCCGAAATCTCCCTCGACGAGGTCGAGGTCGGCGAGGACGCGATGCTGGGCGATGTCGGCGACGGCTTCAAGGTCGCGATGAGCGCGCTCGAAAACGGCCGCTACAGCGTCGCCGCCGGCTGCGTCGGCATCTGCGAAGGCTGCGTCCAGTCCTCAGTCGAGTACGCGAAGGAGCGCAAGCAGTTCGGCGTTCCCCTGGCCCGCTTCCAGCTGGTCCAAGAGATGATCGCCGAGATGATCCTCAAGCGCGACGCCAGCCGGATGCTGGTCCTGCGCGCCGGCCTGCTGAAGGACGAAAAGAAGCCGAACGCGACCGAGACCTCGGTCGCGAAGCTCTACGCCACGGAGGCGGCGGTCGAGTGCGCGAACCTGGCGATCCAGGTCCACGGCGGCTCCGGCTACGTCGACGACTACCCGGTCGAGCGCTACCTGCGCGACGCCCGCGTCACCACGCTGTACGAGGGCACCTCGCAGATCCAGAAGCTGATCATCGGCCGCGCCGCGACCGGGATCAACGCGATGCTCCCCCTGCAGGAGTCCTGAGTTGGCCGGCCTCGTCGAGGTCTCCGTCGACGAGTTCCACGTCGCCCTGCTGCGGCTGAACCGGCCCGAGGCGCGGAACGCGCTCTCGCCGGAGATGCGGAGCGAGATCGCCGGGGCGCTGGAGAGCCTCGACGCCGATCCCGAGGTGCGCTGCATCGTCCTCGCCGGCCACGACGAGTTCTTCGCCGCCGGCGCCGACATCCGGGCGATGGCCGAGCGGCCGGTCGACGCCCCGCCCGACCCGAAGGGGATCGAGTTCTGGATCCGCCTCAGCGCCATCCGAAAGCCAACGATTGCTGCGGTGTCCGGCTACGCCTTCGGCGGCGGCTGCGAGCTGGCGCTGGCCTGCGACATGATCGTCTGCGACGAGGGCACCCGCTTCGGCCAGCCGGAGATCACGCTCGGGATCATCCCCGGGGGCGGCGGCACCCAGCGGCTGGCGCGGGCGGTCGGCAAGCAGCGGGCGATGGAGTACGTCCTCACCGGCCGCCGCTGGGACGCGAAGACGGCGCAGCGCTGGGGCCTCGTCAACAAGGTGGTGGGCAAAGGCAAATGGCTTACCGAGGCGATCGAGCTGGCTCGGCTCGTCGCCGAGCGCCCGCCACTGGCGGTGCGACTGGGCAAACGGGCGGTGCTGGCAGCGCAGGAGACGAGCCTCGCCGAGGGCCTGCGCGAGGAGCGCGCCCTCTTCGACGAGGCGATGGCCAGCGAGGACCGGGTCGAGGGGATGACCGCCTTCCTCGAGAAACGCGAGCCCCGCTTCCAGGGCCGATGAGCGTCTCCCGGGTCGGCGTCATCGGCGCCGGGACGATGGGGCGCGGGATCGCCCAGATCGCCGCCCTCGGCGGCTACGAGACCGTCCTCTACGACGTCGCCCCCGACATCGTCGAGATCGGCGCCTCGCGCCTGCGGGAATCGCTCTACAAGGGCGTCGAGCGGGAGCGCTGGAGCATCGACGAGGCGCTGGCCGCCGGCAGCCGGGTCGAGACGACCGTGGAGCTGACCGGCCTCGCCGGATGCGACCTGGTGATCGAGGCGGCGCCGGAGAAGCTGGAGCTGAAGCGGCGGATCTTCACCGGCCTCGCCGAGGCGGTGGGGCCGGAGCCGGTCTTCGCCACCAACACCTCCTCGCTGCGCGTCTCCGAGATCGCGGAAGGGGTGCCGCAGCCCGAGCGCCTGGTCGGCATGCACTTCTTCAACCCGCCGGCGCTGATGAAACTGGTCGAGGTGGTCGCCGCAGAGCGCTCCTCCGATGCGGCGCTGGCAGCGAGCGCCGAGGTCGCCGAGCGGATGGGCCGGACCCCGATCCGGGCCAAGGACAGCCCCGGCTTCGTCGCCAACCGCCTCGCCCGCCCCTTCACCCTGGAGTCGCTGCGGATCCTCGGCGACGGCGTCGCCGACGCGGCCCGGATCGACCGCATCGCCCGCCTCGGCGGCGGCTTCCGCATGGGCCCGTTCGCGCTGCTCGACCTGATCGGGCTCGACGTCAACCTCGAAATCGCCCGCTCCTTCTTCGCCCAGGGCGGCGAGCCGGAGCGCTGGCGCCCGAACCCGATCCAGGAGCAGCTGGTCGCCGAAGGCCGCCTCGGCCGCAAGAGTGGGCGCGGCTACCACGACTACGGCGAGGACCAGCGCGAGCCGGATCCCGACCTGGGGATTCAGGCGCCGACCCTCGACCCAGCCCAGCTCGCCCAGATCGACCCCGCCGCCGAGGAGGTTCTCACCCGCCTCTTCGCCCAGATCGCCAACGAGGCCGCCTTCGCCCTGGAAGAGGAGATCGCCTCCCCCGCCGACATGGACACGGCGATGAAGCTCGGCTTCAACTGGCCCCTCGGCCCGCTCGGCTTCGCCGAGCTGATCGGCCCCGACCGCGCCGCCCAGGTGCTCGAACGGCTACGGGCGGAGAAGGGCCCGGCCTACGAGCCGGCGCCGGAGCTGAGGCGCATCATCAGCTCGTCGACGTAGCACCAGCTCCAGTCTTCGTTCGGCTCGGCCGAGCGGATGATCGGGTGGCCGGTGTCCTGGTGGTGGGCGGTGGCGTGCTTGCCGATCGAGTTGTCGCAGCAGCCGACGTGGCCGCAGGTCTGGCACATCCGCAGGTGGACCCACTGCATCCCCATCGCCAGGCACTCCTCGCAACCCTCGACCCCGTCGGGGAGGTCGAGGTAGTTGACGCAGTCGAGGTGGGTGCACTCAGCCACTGCCGGTGGCGATCTCCGCCGGCTCGCCGCCGGGCATCCAGTGGGCCTCGACCGGAACGTCGGCGTCGCGCAGGTAGCGCTCGGCGTCGAGCGCGCCCATGCAGCCGGTGCCGGCCGCGGTCACGGCCTGCCGGTAGGTGTGGTCGACGACGTCGCCGACCGCGAAGACGCCGCCGAGGTTGGTCCGGGTCGAACCGGCCTCGGTGACGATGTAGCCGTCCTCGTCGGTGTCGACCTGCCCCTGGACTATCTCCGACTTGGGGATGTGCCCGATCGCGACGAAGGCGCCGTCGGTCTCGAGCTCCTCCTGCTCGCCGGTCTCGGCGTTGCGGAGGCGGACCTTCTCGAGCTTGCCGCTCTCGCCGGCGAGGAACTCCTCGGGGACGAACGGCGTCTTCAAGTCGATGTTCTCCTTGTCGCGGGCCCGCTCGAACATGATCTTCGAGGCGCGGAACTCCTCGCGTCGGTTGACGATCGTCAGGTTCTTGGCGAACTTGGAGATGAAAATCGAGTCCTCCATCGCCGAGTCGCCGCCGCCGATCACGATCACCTTCTGGTCTTTGAAGAAGGCCCCGTCGCAGACGCCGCAGGTGGAGACGCCGCGGCCGCCGAGCTCCATCTCGCCGGGCACGCCGAGCCGTTTCGGCTCCGCTCCCATCGCCAGGATCACCGTCTTGGCGCGGTGCTCCTCGTCGCCGAGGAAGACCTTGTGGACGCCGCCGTCGGAGAGCTCGACCCGGTCGACGTCGTCGGTGACGAAGCGGGTCCCGAAGCGCTCGGCCTGGGCGCGGAACTGGGCCATCATCTCCGGTCCCATGATCCCGTCCGGATAGCCGGGGTAGTTCTCGACCTCGGTCGTGTTCTGCAGCTGGCCGCCCCACTGGAAGCCCTCGAAGACGAGCGGCTCGAGGTTGGCGCGGGCGGTGTAGAGCGCAGCCGTGTAACCGGCGGGCCCGCCGCCGACGATGATTACGTTCTCGACCTTCTTCTGCTCACTCATATCTGCCGCCTGGAGTCTAATACTTTACTTTTTATAGTACGCCTCGCCGCGGCTGGATTCAACCCCACCGGCGCCTTCCAGCGGTCCCGCCCCGGGCTCCAGATCCGAGGTCGCGCGGCCGCCGCGGTCGATCGGCAGCCCCTCCTCCTCCCAGCGGTGAACCGTGTGGCGGAGCTGGAAGAAGGCGAAGATGCCGGGCGGGATCGGCATCCAGAAAGCAACGAGGCGGAAGATCAGGACCGCCGGGAAGACGGTCTCCTCCGGGATCCCGAAGAGGACGAAGGCGCCGATCATGCCGGCGTCCACCGCCCCCACCCCGGCGGGCGCCAGCGGGAAGAGGTTGGCGACCATGCCGAGGAAGAAGCCCTGGACGACGACCGCGAGCGGGACGTGGACGCCGAAGGCGTGGAAGGAGGCCCAGAGGACGCCGATGCTGAAGGCCCAGAAGCCGGCCGCCCCCAGCACCGCGAGGCCGCCCTTCGAGGGGTGGGTGAAGAGGCCGAAGGCGAAGCGGAAGCCCTCGCCCAGGGTCGCCGGGACCTTGCCGAGGTTCTCGAGGAAGTGGCGCGAGCGCTCGCTGTGGGCGAAGCGGGCGAGGCGCCGCTCGGCGTCGGGCGGGATCAGCGTCACCAGGACGCCGATCACCAGCAGCGCCCCGGCCACCGCGGCGGGGATGATCGTCAGCTCGACCGAGCTCTTGCCGTTCATCACCCCGGTCCGCAGGAGGATCCCGAAGACGATCAGGGCGATCGGGTAGAAGATGTAGTGGAGGGAGACGAAGGCGACCATCCGCCGGGCGACGTCCCGCCGCCGCATCCCCGCCTTGCGCAGCGCCCAGTAGGTGATGGCTACGCCGCCGGCGCCGCCGGCCGAGAAGAGCAGGGTGCCGGCGACCCCGGCCATGTTGATCTCGTAGGTCTCGCCCCAGGTCAGGCGCAGCGCGTCGCCCCCCACCACCGCCTTGAAGAGGGCGATGTAGGTCGCGTAGGCGAGGACGTTGAAGCCGATCGCGACCGCGATCCAGACCGGATCGGCGTCGTCGAGGCGATCCAGGGCGTTGCCGAGGCCGACCAGCTTCGGGAAGAGGAAGTAGATCGCCCCGAGCAGCAGGAAGACGGCGACGATGGTCTGGACCAGCCGCCGCGTCGTGAAAATCGGCATTTCGGCGAAGTGGCCACTGCCGTTCGCCGGGTCTTCTGGAGACACCCCAGGGAAATTACCCGTTGGCGATCCTCTCCAGATGCTGCAGCCCTCCATTTACCCTGCGTATAAGGGGTTCCGCTAGCGGCTCGCCCTTCCGCACCGCGAAAACCAGGAGCCCTCCCGCGAGGAGATCGGTGACGTAGTGCTCGCCGAGGTAGACGAGGGCGAAGCCGAGGGTGCCGGCGTACCCCCAGCCCAGCGCGCCCTCGACCTTTCCCGCTTCGGAGAGCGAGAACGCCGCCTGCAGGGAGGTGGCGAAGTGCAGGGAGGGCATCGCCGCCCAGGGATTGCCCCCGAGGGCGTCGTACATCCGCTCCCAGGCGCGGCCCCAGGTCGGTTCCCCGACCTCGACCATGATCCGCCGCACCTCTTCCCCCGTCAGCCCCTGCTCGGAGGACCACCACGGCGGCGCCGTCGGGACGGCGAAGTAGAGGGCGCAGCCGAGGTCGAAGACGGCGGCCATCTGGCGCGCGGAGCGGGGAAAGCGCTCGTTGTGGCGGACGAGGATGAGGGCGAGCGAGAGGTAGGGCTCGATGAACCAGAGCCAGTGGGTCCAGGTGAGGGCCTTGTTGAGGACGCCGACCCCCGGCATTCCGGCGAATGCGCGCTGCAGGCGGGCATTGGGGAGGCGGCCGGCGCCGATCAGCTTGTCGGTGCGGATCGGGTAGCGCGCGCGGAGCCGGGCCCGCAGCCGCTCGGGGTCGTCGTAGGGGAGCTCGTGGGCGACCGTGAAGGCCCACATCTGCAGGGCGAAGAGGGCGACGTCGCGGCGCTTGGAGCGCGGCTGCAGGACCGCCAGCGCCAGCGGCGCGGCGGCGACGGCGGCGACCGTGACCGGGGTCGGAATCCGCAGCCGGCGTCGCAGGAGGGGGACGGCGGCCGCCGCCGCGATCGCCCCGACGCCACCGGCGCGAACCGCGAGGCGAAGCGCATTCGATGGCCGGGAGCGCCTCCGCATGAGGTGGGCGAGTATAGGTCCGCGGCCGGCAGGCGGAGCGGGAAACCGCGGCGCCGCCTCGCCTGAATAGAATGGCCGCGCTTTGGCCGCCCATTCCCCTGGCACCGACCAGATCGACACCCTGCTGTGGATCGGCACCGTCGCCGCCGCGATCCTGATCATCGCGCTCGTCGGCGCGCTGCTCTACGTCGTCCGCCGCTACCGCGGTGAGCGGGGCGCCGAGCCGCGCCAGCTGTTCAGCGGCCGCGGCCTCCAGTTCCGGGTCGCCGGCGTCCTCACGGTCTTCGCCGCCATCCTCTTCATCCTCGGCGTCGTCTTCACCGGCAACGCCCGCGAACGGCCCAGCACCGGCGATGCCGGCCTCGCCTCGCTGAAGGGCGAACCGCTGAAGATCAAAGTGACCGGCCAGCAGTGGCTGTGGCGCTACGACTATCCGAACGGCGCCTTCTCCTACTACAAGCTGGTCGTCCCCGAGGACACCGCGATCGAGCTCGAAGTGGTCTCCACCGACGTCGTCCACACCTGGAACGTCGAAGAACTGGCCCGCAAGGCCGATGCCGTGCCGGGCAAGACCAACAAGGTCCTCTTCATCGCCGACGAACCGGGCGTGTACGACGGCGATTCGGCCACCCTCTCCGGGCAGACCTACGCGGCGATGCGGACCGAGGTCGAAGTCGTCTCCCCCGAGGAATACGAAGAATTCATCGAAAAGCAGGGCGAAGAAATCGACGCGGCCGAGGAACGGGTCGTCGGCCTGATCGAAAACGGAGAAACCCCATGAGCCCCAGCCCGCGCCCCGAGCTCGTCGCCGACGGCTACAGCGCCGGCCGCCCCCGCTGGGTGCAGCTGGCGACCAGCGCCGACCACAAGGACGTCGGCCAGATCCTCCTCACCGGCGCCCTCGGCTTCCTCTTCATCGCCCTGGTCGAGCTGGTGCTGATGCGGATCCAGCTGCTCGTCCCGGAGAACACCTTCCTCTCCCCCGTCGGCTTCAACCGCATGCTCTCGCTCTACGGGGCCAGCGCGATCTTCTTCTTCGCCCTGCCGCTCGTCTTCGGGCTCTTCTACTACGTCGCCCCGCTCCAGATCGGCGCCCGCGGGACGGCGCTGCCGCGTCTCGGGCAGGTCGGCCTCGCCCTCTGGGCCGCCGGCGCAACGGTGCTCTACGCGACCTTCCTCTTCACCCCTTCGGAGGCCGGCGTCAACCCGCTGGCACCGCTCAGCGAGGTCGCCTTCCTCTCCAACAACGGCGTCGACGCCTGGGCGACGGCGACCGGCCTGGCCACCCTCGGCTTCGTCCTCCTCTCGATCAACCTGATCGCGACGCTGAAAACGATGCGGGCGCCGGGGATGGCCTGGCGCCGGGTCCCGGTCTTTGCCTGGGCCGCCGCCGTCGGCTCCTGGCTGATGATCGTGGTCGGATCGGTGCTGCTGGCGGCGCTGACGATGTTGATGATCGACCGCAACTACGACGGCATCTTCTTCGCCGACGGCTCCGGCGGCGCGCCGCTCCTCTGGCAGCACCTGAGCTGGATCTTCTACACCGGCGCCTACATGCTGGTCCTGATCTTCGCCTTCGGCGCGATCGCCGAAATCGCCGCCACCTTCTCGCGCAAACCGCTCTTCAACCGCAACGTCGTCATGGCCTGCCTGGCGGCGATCGCGGTGATCGGCACCCTGGCCTGGATGCAGAACATGCTGACCGCGCCGATCGGGATCGGCTGGATGTACTTCGCGATGCTGATGTCGCTGGCTCTGATCGTCCCCTTCGGACTCCTCTTCTTCAACCTGATCGCGACCCTCGCGGGGGGCACCCTGCGGATGCGGGCGCCGCTCCTGTTCGCGGTCGGCGCGATCTTCGCGATCGGAGTCGGCCTCGCCTCCGAGCTCTGCCACTCGCTGGTGGCGGCCGCCTGGACCCTGAAGAACACCACCGACTCGACCGCGGCGACCCACTTCGCGCTGATCGGCGGCTCGGTCTTCGGCGGCTTCGCCGCCCTGCACTACTGGTTCCCGAAGATGACCGGCCGGACGATGGGCGAGAGCCTCGCCAAGATCTCCTTCTGGACGATCATGGTGGGGCTGCTCCTGGGCTTCGTGCCGCTCTTCTTCGCCGGCGCCGAGCAGGGCCAGGTCGCCGACGCCTACAAGTACTTCGCCGGGACCGGCGTCACCGCCTACAACGTGATCGCCTCGATCGGCGTCTTCATCCTCTTCGTCGGGATCCTGCTGACCATCCTCAACGCGATCTTCAGCCGCACCAACGGCCCCGAGGCCGGCCACGACCCCTGGGCCGGCGACACGCTCGAGTGGTTCACCCTCTCGCCTCCGGAGCCGCACAACTTCGACGTCCTGCCCGACGTCCGCAGCCCGCGGCCGCTGCGCGACATCCGCGTCGCGATCGGCCACCGCACCCGCCGCTCCGAGCAGGCGGCCGCGCGTGAATCGCAGCCGGTAGCCTGAGCCCCATGCAGACCGGTGCCGGCGCGCAGACCGCGCCCAACCCGACGACGGCCCGCTCGCTCCTCCCCACCGTCGTCCGCGACTACCTGACGCTGACGAAGCCGAAGGTCCAGTCGCTGCTGCTCTTCACCACGGTGACGACGATGTACGTGGCGGGGGACCCCTCGCTGGAGCTGATCTTCCTCACCTGCCTTGGCGGCGCCCTTTCGGCCGGCGGCGCCGGCGCGATCAACCACGCCGTCGACCGCGACATCGACCGCACGATGGCCCGCACCGCCGACCGCCCCGTGGCCTCGGGACGGGTCTCGGCCCGGGCGGCGACGATCTTCGGCCTGGCGCTGGCCACCGCTTCCTTCCTGCTGCTCTCGCTGACCGTGAACCCGCTGGCGGCGACGCTCTCCCTCAGCGGCTTCGTCGGCTACGTCGGCATCTACACGCTGTGGCTGAAGCGGCGAACCCCGCAGAACATCGTCATCGGCGGTGCCGCCGGCGCAGTGCCGCCGCTGGTCGCCTGGGCCGCCGTCACCGGCGAGCTCAACGGCATGGCCTTCTTCATGTTCGCGATCGTCTTCTTCTGGACCCCGCCCCACTTCTGGGCGCTCTCGCTGCTGATGAAGGACGAGTACGCGAAGGCGGGGATCCCGATGCTCCCGGTCGTCCGCGGCGAGGAGGAGACCCGCCGCCAGATCCTCCTCTACACCGTCCTCCTCTACGCCGTCACCCAGCTGCCATTCTGCGCCGGCGGCCTCGGCGTCGCCTACGTCGTCCCCTCGATGCTGCTCGGCGGCGCCTTCATCTACTTCTCCGCCCGCCTCTACCGCGCCCGCGACCGCCGCTGGGCCCTCCGTACCTATCTCTTCTCGTTGGCTTATCTGGCCCTGCTGTTCCTCTCCATGGCGATAGCCGCCAACGTCTGAGGCAGTAGAAGGGGTGGATGCCCCTCCACAGAGGCTCCTGAGACCACAGCCGCGCCCAAGACCGCGACCAGCTGCGCGACGGTCTCTGGGGAGGGGCATCCACCCCTTCCTCCCGGCCTGATAGAAATCCCGCCAATGGACCGCGAGACCGCACGTCGACAGATGCGCGCAGGGCTTGTCGCCGGGGGAATCGCCGCCGGCATCTTCGCCCTCAGCTTCGTAGCCGCCTTCCTCTACATCGCCCAGTAGGAACGATGGCTGACCACCGACACGTCCCCGAGCCCGGTGAGACCATCTACCTGCCGCGCCCGTCATGGGGCCCCGTCTTCTTCGCAATCGGTGCGGTCGGCCTGATCTGCGGCACCTTCGCGGGCGGCTTCATCTTCAAGCCGCTGATCTGGGGGATCATCGGCGCGATCTTCCTGCTCTTCGCCTTCCGCAGCATCGTCCGCGGCTCCGTCCGCGACTACTACCGCCTCCCCCGCCGCCAGGAGACCCGCGGCGCGGCGCTGCCGGTGGAAACGATCAGCGGTCCCCCCCAGCCCTAGTTGGGCAGCTGCATCTCTGACGTAGCGCCGTCGCTGGTCCAGCAGCGGACGATGTCTCGCATCGAGAGGACGCCGACCGGTTCGCCGCCGTCGAAGACGACGAGGTGGCGGACGCCGCGACGGGACATCTCGGCGGCGGCGCGCTCGAGGCTCCATTCCGGGGCGGCGGAGAGCACGCCTTCGCTCATGTGGTCGCAGACCCGCTCGCTCGCGGGATCCTGGCCGCGGGCGACCGAGATCAGCAGGTCGCGCTCGGTGACGATCGAGGGCGCCGCCAGCTCGGCGTCGATCACCAGCGCCGCCCCGGTCCCTTTCTCGACCATCTTCGCGGCCGCCTCGCGCAGCGTGTGGGACGGGCCCACGGTCAGCGTGATCTCCGACATCCCGTCCTTCACCTGCATCTGCGGCCTCCCGTCGCTCGCGGTTTCCAGCTAGTGCGAATCGCCTCAAGATTAGCCCACCGGGCGTGCTCGACGGCACGCTTCCCGGGGGCGTCGACATATAGACTTCCGCCCGCATCCCGCCCCATGGCTCGCGCTTCGAAACTCATCACCCCGCTGCTCGCCCTCGTGGCCCTGATCGCCCTCGCGGTGGTCGCTTCCGGCTGCGGGACGACGAACGCCGACCCGCAGCGCGGCCGCACCCTCTTCGTCCAGAGATGCGGCGAATGCCACACGCTTGCGCAGGCCGGATCGACCGGCGCCGTGGGACCCAACCTCGACCACGCCTTCGCCGCGGCCCGCGCCGAAGGGAACGACTCGGACACGATCGAGGGGGTCGTCAAAGCGCAGGTCGAGTACCCACGCGAGAGCAACGGCAATCCCGCGGTTTCGATGCCGGCCGACCTCGTCACCGGCCAGGACCTCGACGACGTCGCCGCCTACGTCGGCGAATGGGCCGGCGTCCCCGGCGCGGCTCCGCCCAAGGTCCCGGGCGGACCAGGCGCTCAGGTCTTTGCCAGCAACGGCTGCGGAACCTGCCACACCTTCGCCGCCGCGGAAGCGGGCGGCGTCACCGGCCCCAACCTGGATGAACAACTTCCCGGCGAAAGCCAGGCGGCGGTCGAAGAAATGATCAAGGACCCGAACGCCGACATCGTCAAGGGCTACCCGCCGAACGTGATGCCTCAGACCTACGAGCAGATGCTTTCCCAGAAAGAAATCGAAGACCTGGTGAAGTACCTGCTCGAAAACGCCGGCGGCGGCTCCGGCGAATCCAAAGGCTGAGTGGGTGCGGCCCTACGGCCGCTGCCATCATTGCCGGTAGATGCGGGACCGCCTCCAAAGCCGCCTCGAGATCTCTCCCGAGCGCTACGCGCAGGTCACCCTCGTCGCCCTTGCTGCGCTCTCGCTGATCGTCCTCACCGGAGCGGGCGTGCGGCTGACCGGCTCCGGCCTCGGCTGCCCCGACTGGCCGCGATGCTACGGCGGCAACACGCCGCCGCTCGAATCGCACGCGGTGATCGAGTACGGGAACCGACTACTCACCGGGTTCGTCGGCTTCGCCGTGATCGCCGCCAGCGTCCTCGCCTGGCTCCGCCGTCCCTACCGCTGGCACCTCGCCCTCTTCGGCGCCCTGCTGCCGATCGGCGTGATCGGCCAGGCGATCCTCGGAGCGCTGGTGGTCAAGTACCACTTGGCGCCGGGACTGGTGATGTCCCACTTCATTCTCTCGATGATGCTGCTCGACGCGGCCTTCGCGCTCGCCTGGTGCTCGCGCTACGAACCGTGGGAGCGGGGGCGCTCCTCTGACCGGTTCAGCGTCTGGGCGGTGCGGGCGCTGATCCCGCTGGGGCAGCTGACGATCCTCGCCGGAACGATCGCCACCGCCTCCGGCCCCCACGCCGGCGCCCACGAAGGGCAGCTGGTCCACCGCTTCGACTTCGAGGGCACCGCGACGCTGGAGTGGGTGGTGCAGCGGCACGCCGCGATCGCCGCGATCTACGGCTTCGCCGCGATCGGCGTCTGGCTCCTCCTGCGGCGCCCTGGCGCCGACAGCCGCGCCCTCCGCCCCCTCACCCTGGTGATCGGCCTCCTCGCCCTGCAGGGAGCCATCGGGGGCCTCCAGTGGGCGCTGGAACTGCCCGCGGGCATCGTCTGGGTCCACGTCGCCGTCGCCACCGGCAACTGGCTGGCGATGCTGTGGACGGTCGCATCGGCGGGCCGGCTCGAGCCCCGGGGAGGGACTGCCACGACGAGGCCGCGGGAAACCGAGCACCAGGTCCCGGCCGCCGCCGGCCGCGCCTGAGGCTTGCTCCCCTTCTGGCTCTCGATCGGCGCCCTCAGCCTCGTCCAGGCCGCGCTCGTCGCCGCACCCAAGGCCCCTGCCACGAGGCTGCTGCGACGTCTGCAGAGCAGATGGTTGGCGCTGGTCCTGCCGCTCTCGATCGTCGTCGTGATCTCCGCGATCGCGCTCGAATCGGCGAGCGCCCGCTTCCTCACCTACCTGGCCCTGGTGGCGGTGCCGCCGCTGGCCGCGGCCGCGCTCGGGTGGGTGGTGCGCGGAGCGAGGAGCTGGCTCGCCCTGCTGGCGATCCCCCTCTTCGTCCTCGCCTGGGCCGCCGAGGGCTGGCTGGGCGGCGAGGCCTCCGCCGTGGCCCTTTCCGCCCTCGCCTGCGTCACCCTCGGCTGGATCGTCGCCTGCGTGGTGCCGCCGCGCTGGCTGAGACTGGGCATCTACGCGATGGCGGCGGTCGACGCCTGGCTGGTCTTCTCGAACCTCCTCCAGGAGCCCAACAGCGTCCTCAACGCCGCCGCCCCGGCCGCCGACCTCCCCCGCCTCCAGCTCGCCTCCTTCGGCTCCGCGGTGATGGGCTTCGGCGACCTCTTCGTCGCCGCCACCCTCGGCGCCCTTCTCGCCTCCGACCGCCGCCTGCAGCTGCAGGGCGCCGCGCTCGCCGCTGTCATCTGCCCCGCCTTCGACCTGCTCTTCTTCTTCGTCGACCAGACCCCGGCCACGGTCCCGATCGCACTGACGCTGGCGGCAGTAGAGCTGCTGCAGCGCCGCCCGCTCAGAGCTTGATCGCCAAGGTCACGAAGCCGGCCACAAACGCCGTCGACATCGTTATTGAGCCGAATATGAGGGCCCGCTGCATCGATTCGAGACCATCGGCTATTCGCTCTAGGCGCTTCTCCGTCTGCTCTGAGCGTTTGTCGACCTCCCCGAATCGACGATCCACCTCCCCGAACCCTTGTTTTACCTCACTTCGCAGGTCGTCGAACCGTTCGTCGACGCGGTCGAAGCGTTCGTCCATCCGCTTCCCGAACTCGTCAAGCCTCTCGTCAGTCCAGTTCTCTCTCACGGCGACGTGCATGTTGCCAGCCTACAGAGATAAATGCAACTTTTTGTCGTAGAAGCAAAAGTCTCTGTGCCAGTTCAGCGCCATCTCTCCCGCGCCCACCGGTAGGCGTACACGCAACCGGCGATCACGATGAGCAGTCCCAGCAGGGATCCCACCAGCGGCCGCGTCAACAGCGTCACCGCGATGATCAACGCCGCCACGACCCCGACGATCATCACCCATTTGAAAACCGCCGCCTCGTTGAGCTTCATCCCCTGATTCTTATCCGAAGTTCGAACGGCCGCGAAAACCAAGCAGGTCGTGGGACGCAGGGAGGTTGGTGAGGGGAGCGCACTTGTTGGTGCGTGACCCGATCCGACCGACCGAGGACGGCGAGATGCGCCGGTTTGCAGCGTCCGCGTTAAAGGATGTAAACGGTTACGTAGACGATGATCCACATGACATCCACGAAGTGCCAGTAGATGCCCGGCACCTCGACGCCGAGGTGGTCTTTCTCGGCAGGCCCGAAGTGGCCGCGGAAGGCGCGGATCGTCGCGAACGAGAGCAGCATCAGGCCGACGAAGACGTGGGCTCCGTGGAGGCCGGTGAGGCAGTAGAAGATCGAGCCGAAGCTGAGGTCGCGGGCGCTGAAGCCGAGATGCACGTACTCGTTGATCTGGATGAAGAGGAAGGTTGCTCCCAGCAGCCAGGTGGCGACGAGGCCCAGCTTCAGCCCGGTGCGGTTGCCGCGGCGGATCGACTCCAGCGCGTAGTGGATCGTGAAGCTCGAGGAGATCAGGATCGCCGTGTTCATCCCGGCCACGGCCTTCGGCAGTTCGTACGGTTCCGGCGGCCAGCTGGCCGGGTCGACGACGACCCGGAGGAAGAAGTAGGAGGCGAAGAACGCCCCGAACAGCATCACCTCGGAGACGATGAAGAGGAGGATGCCGAGCGTCTGGCGGTCGATCCGCGAGCTCTGGTTGGCCTCGGGGGGGCCGTGGTGGTGATCGGCGTGACCGTGACCGACGGCGACGGTGGCGCTCTCCATCAGCCTGCCTCCCCCTCGGCGACGGCGGCGGCGACGGCGGTCGCGGGCCGGCCGACCTCGATGTGCTCGACGGACTTCTCAGTGATCTCGCGGACCCGGCCGATCAGATCCTCCTCCAGCCACTTCGAGCGCTCACCGGCGAAGGTGGAGATGAGGATGTCGTCGATCCGGTAGTGCTCGATCGCGTTCTTCACCGCGTGGAAGGGATCCGGGCTCATCGGCTGGCCGGTGGCGTCGATCTCGGAGCGGTAGAGCTCGGCCAGGGTGGAGGCGAGGTCGCGCACGACCTGACCCTCGCTGACGTCCTCGGCCCGCGGGCAGATGATCGTGAAACGGTGCGGGCGGATCGCGGCGCGCTCCTTCAGCCGGTTGACGAGGTCGGGCGCCGCGACGGTCTTGGTCGCGACGACGAGGGTGTGGTTGAGATCCCAGCGGATCGCATCGTCCTCGATCCGGACCGGGATGTGGGTCAGCTTGACCTCGGGCTCGACCTGCTCGCGCGCCCACTCGACGAGGTCGCGGCGCATGAAGCCGAAGCGCGTGTCGGCGAGGCAGGAGAGCAGGACCTCGCCCGGCCGGTGGGCGCGGACGGCGTCGTCGAGCGCCAGCGAGGACTCCGGGTCCATCACCTCGCCGACCGAGGGGATCCCGAACTCGCTCAACACCGCCATCGTCACCTCGACCCGGGCGCGGGCGGCTTCGCGCACCTCGCTGCTGTCGATCAGCTGGCCAACCGACGGCTGGTTCTGGGGCGCCGCGACGACGACGCCGGAGATCTGGCCCTGGCGCTCGCGCACCGCCTGCAGCAGCTTGCGGCCGCCGGCCACCTCGTTGAGGAAGATCAGCAGCGGCTTGCGCTCGTCAGCCTGCTCGACGCTCATGAGGAGCTGCCCACCACGCTTTTCTCACCGGCGGGCACCTCGGCTCCTTCGCCGGCCATGATCGCGTGCTTGGCCCCGGGGATCCCGTACTCGTAAGGACCGCCGACCACGCGCGGGATCTCGTCGAAGTTGAAGATCGGCGGCGGCGAGGAGACCTGCCACTCGATCGAGTTGGCGCGCCACGGGTTGCCGTCGGCCTTGGGGCCGAAGCGCCAGCTGACGATCATGTTGTAGACGAAGACGAGCTGGATCGCACCGAGCATGAAGGCGAAGCAGCTGATCAGCAGGTTCCAGTTGCCGAACTGCTCCGCGTAGTCGGCTACCCGGCGCGGCATCCCGTCCATCCCCACCCAGTGCATCGGGATGAACGTGCCCCAGGTACCGATCAGGGTGCCCCAGAAGTGGACGCGGCCGAGTTTCTCGTCGTACATCCGCCCCGTCATCTTCGGGAACCAGTGGTAGACGCCGGCGAAGATCGTGAAGACCGAGCCGCCGAAGAGCACGAAGTGGATGTGGGCGACGATGAAGTAGGTGTCGGAGACGTGGATGTCGATCGGCACCATGCCGAGCATCACGCCGCTGATCCCGCCGATCGTGAAGGTGACGATGAAGGCGAGCGCGAACAGCATCGCCGTCGAGTAGGTGTGGATCTTGCCGAAGTAGAGCGTGCCCAGCCAGGAGAAGATCTTGATCCCGGTCGGCACCGCGATCAGCAGGGTGGTGAGCATCATCGGCACCCGCAGCCAGGAGAACATCCCGGCGACGAACATGTGGTGGGCCCAGACGGAATAGCTGAGGACGACGATCCCGATCAGCGCCAGCGCCATCAGGCGGTAGCCGAAGATCGGCTTGCGGGCGTGCGTCGAGATCACCTCGGAGACGATCCCGAACCCGGGCAGCATCATGATGTAGACGGCCGGGTGGGAGTAGAACCAGAAGATGTGCTGGTAGCTGATCACGTCGCCGCCGGCCGCGAAGTCGAAGAAGTTGGTGTGGAGAGCGCGGTCGAAGAGGACCATGAACTGGACGCCGGCGATGAAGGGGGTCGCGGCGACGACCAGCAGCGAGGTCGAGAGGTTCGCCCAGACCAGCAGCGGCATCCGCCAGAAGGTCATCCCCGGCGCCCGCATGGTGATGATCGTTACCAGGAAGTTGAGCGCGGTCGCGATCGAGGAGGCGCCGGCGAACTGGACACCGAGGTTGAAGAAGGACTGGCCCAGCGGCGCCCCGGTCGAGAGCGGCGCGTAACCGGTCCAGCCGGCGTCGAAGGCGCCGCCGGGGCAGAGGAAGCTGCCGATGAAGAGGATCCCGGCCAGCGGCAGCATCCAGAAGCTGAGTGCGTTGAGGCGCGGGAACGCCATGTCCGGAGCGCCGATCATCAGCGGCAGCACGTAGTTCGCGAGCCCGGCGAAGACCGGGATCACGAAGACGAAGATCATCAGCACCGCGTGCGTCGAGAAGAGGCTGTTGTAGGTCGAGGCTTCGACGATCTGGGTGCCCGGCTGCGCGAGCTCGGCCCGGATCAGCATCGCCATCATGCCGCCGATGAAGAAGAAGATGAACGTCGTGACGACGTACTGGACACCGATCACCTTGTGGTCGGTGTTGAATTTGAAGTAGTCCTTCCAGCTCTTGGCGCCGTGCTGGGAGTGGTCGTCGGGGATCGTCGGCATCCCGGCCGCCCAGCGCAGCCAGTAATCGAAGCAGCCGAAGCCCGCCAGGAAGCCGAGCGGAGCGGTGATCGCGGGCACGATCACGTGCGGGTAGCCAGTCTGTTCGGTCTGGTAGGGGTCCAGCCCGGAGATCTTCCGCAGGACGATGACGAGGCCGAAGCCGAAGGCGCCGAAGGCGATGGCCCCGAGCAGCCCACGCCACCAGCCGGGTCTCTTGATCGCGTCAACCATCAGCTCTCTCCATTATGCCTTCTACGCTCCCCCGGCCCCGAGGTCCGGAGCGTTGGTGACGCTACCTTCCTTGAGGACGTCCATATACGGTTCGGGCAGTTCCTGGTCGAGACCTTCGACCCATTTCTCGAACTTGCTCTTGGGCTCGACGACCACTTTCGCCCGCATCGTCGCGTGGCCGAAGCCGCAGAGCTCGGTGCAGACCAGCTGGTAGGTCCCGACCTTGTCCGGGGTGACGATCGCCGTCGTCGTGATCCCGGGGACGTTGTCTTTCTTGATCCGCCACTCGGGCACCCAGAAGGAGTGGATCACGTCCATCGCGTGCATCTTGAACTGGACCTGCTCGCCGACCGGGACGTGCAGTTCCCCCTGGGAATACGCGTAGTCCTTGCCCGGGTAGGCGAAGCTCCAGGCGTACTGCTGCGAGAAGACCGAGACCGTCAGGTGGTGCGGGTCCTTGTGTTCGAGGTCGTCGAGCACCTTCCAGCTGTAGCCGCCGGCGAAGAGGACGATGATCGTCGGGATCAGGGTCCAGGCGATCTCGAGGCGGGTGTTGCCATGAATCGGCTCCCCGTCGGATTCGTCCCCCGGCTTCGCTTTGAATTTCCAAAGCGCGTAGAAGAGCATCACCATCACCAGCGAGAAGACGAACGACGAGAGGACGATCATCACGTTGAGCAGGTGATCGATCTTCGGCGCGGCCGTCGAGGCCCCCTGGCCGTTCCAGTTGATCGGGACCATCACCGCGGAGATGACCACCGTCAGGGCGATCGTCACCAGCAGCATCTTCACTATGGGCAGGCGGCCGTACATTGGGGCGGCGGGCATTCTATTGAAGCGGCGGCGGGAGGCTTTGCGGCCTCAGGTGACGCTTCGCACTAGCTCCCGGGACGCGGTAGATCCTCCAGCTCGCCGGCGGCCGCGGCGAGGACCCCGCGCGCCACTCCCTCCCAGCTCCAGAGCCGGGCGACGGTGGCGACCAGGCTCTCGCGGGCCCGCTGCCGCTCCGCCTCCGGGAGGGCCAACCAGCGGACGATCCGAGCGGCGATCGCCTCCACCGCCCCCTCCTCGACCGGAAACGAGGTCAGCGCTCCGACCACCGCCGGGAGCTCGGAGCGCAACTGCCGGGAGACCTCGAGCATCCCCGAGTGACCGGCCGAGATCGGCAGGGTCCCGCAGGCCGCGGCCTCGACCGCGACCATCCCGAAGGCCTCGGGGAAGGTGCTCGGCATCACCATCGCCTCGGCCCGGGGAAAGAAGGAGGCGACCTCGCGGTGCTCGAGCCGGCCGACGAACTCGACCGAGCCGGCGGCGCCGCGGGCCTGCTCGGCGTACCCGGCAGGCGGGTCGGCGAGGAAGGCGGAGAGGATCGGCAGCGGCCGCTCCTCGCCTCCCTCCAGGCCCCAGCCGCGCCGCGCGATCTCGCGCGCCGCGCCGAGGTCGCCGCCGTCGAGCGCCGCCAGCAGCCGCCGCAGCCCCTCCTCGAAGGCGCCGTAGCCGGCGATCTCAAGCCGCGCCCGAGGGTGGGCCGCGCGGACCAGCGGCCAGGCCGCGAGCAGGAGGTCGACCCCCTTGGAGACGATCAGCTTGCCGACGTAGGCGACCAGAGGCTCGCGCTCGCCGCCGGGGCGGAACTCCTCGACGTCGACCCCCGGCGGCCCGAGCCGGGTCTTCTCCCGCAGTCCGGGCACGTCGGGCAGCGCGGCCCAGAGCGACTCCCCGGTGTGGCCGGAGCCGACGAGCACGCCGCGGGCGGGTTCCATCCCCTCGCGGGCGTAAGGGAGGAAGCGCGGGTGCGGCTTCACCGTGTACTCGAGCGCGGAGCCGTGGATCTTCGCCGCGAACGGGGCGATAGCGGCGCGGGCGAGGATCGCCGGCCCCATCACCAGATGGTTGGCGAGGGCGAGGTCGATCCCCCCCGCCCCCGCGGCCACCTCCCGCACCGCGGTGACGTTGGCGTCGATGTAGCGATCCAGCTCCGCCTCGTTCAGCTCCGGGAACGCCTTCACCTCGAAGCCCTCGTAGGGGTCTTTGACGTAGACGGGTAGGAGACCGCCGATGTCGGGGTTGTGGATCTCCACCCCCTCGATCCGGACCTCGCGGTCCTGGCAGAGCAGGTGCACCTCGTGCCCGAGCCGGGCCAGCGCCCGCGCCAGGTTGACGTTGTAGATGTTGCTGCCGGTGCCCCGCAGCATGTAGCCGTGAAAGACGAGAACGCGCATCGGAGCCGCCGAAGTTAATAGTCTTCCCGGCGATGAACGAGAAGCAGCTCTACCGCATGCGCGCCGCGGCCTCCGGCCGCGAGGCCCTCGCCCCCACGGAATCCGGCTCGGTCTACGTGGACCGCGAGACCGGCGAGGAGATGACGCCCGTCGCCAAGGTCCTGCCCCTCGCACCCTCGGCATCCTCCCTGCCGCGCAGCCCCGAGAACCTCCGCGCCTGCCGCCGCTGCGACCAGCTGATCGGGCTCGACGTCAGCGATTGCCCGCATTGCGGGCTCCGCCAGGAAGCGCTCTAGGGCTTCTTGACGAGCGTCGCGGTGTAGAGAAGCCGCGCGTCGGAGTAGTAGCAGCCGTAGGTCTTGGTCTTGCCGACGCCCTGCTGGGGGTGGCCGCCCTGGACGTCTTCCCGGGAGATGCAGTGGTCGGGGAGGCGGCTGCCGCGCCAGGTGTTTTCTCCGGAGAGGTTGAGGGCGAACATCGGCGCCCAGGTGGGGACGGTCAGCGCCACAACCTGTCCCTTGAGGACGGTCAGCGGGTGGTCGAGGGCGAAGATCGGGGTGCTGCCGAAGTAGGGGTTGAGGACCTCGATCGGGCTCTGGCGGACCAGCTTGTACTGGGGCGGCTTGGTGTCCTCGACCGGTCGCAGGACGCCGATCCGGGCCTCGGCGGGAGTGCCGAAGAAGTCGTTGAAGAAGCCCACCTCGTCGGTGGTCGTTTTCGTTTCGGCGGTCGAGGGCTTCGAGAGGGAGATCGACCAGGCGATGATCTTTCCTTCGAAGGGGGCCTCGAACGGGCGGGCGACCCCGTCGGCGATCGACTGGAAGCCGGTGACGTGACCCTCCACCCGGCATTCGACGAGCGGATTGCCGTTGGCGTCGGTTTTGCCCGGGCAGGACGGGGACGGCACGTTCGGCGTCTGCCCGAGGACGACGACCCGCAGCGGCGCCGAGTCGGCCTGCCGGGGCGCGATCGCGACCAGCGCCGCCAGCAGGGTGGCAGCGGCGAGCAGCGCCAGGAGGCGCCGGGAGGTCGTCTTGGTCTCTGCGTGGGCCATTGCTGAGGCAAACACCGGGCTCGGAGCCCAGTTGCGGCGCCAATCTTGCCGTCCGGCGCGGCTGGATGCGGCGCTGTGGGGGCGTCTGCACGATCCCGGCCAAGTGCCCAGGTAGGGTTCGGCGCCGATGGAGGCTTCCGATCGCAGCGACGATTTCATCCCGGCGGGCCTTGCCGCCTACGGGATCGAGGCCGACGAGATCGAGCTGGCGGTGATCGGCGCCGCCCACCAGACGTTCTGGCCGCCGATCCTCGAGCTGCTGCAGCTCGACACCAGCCAAGTGCCGCCCGAGCGCGGGCCCGACCTCTCGCAGGCGCCGCCGAGCCGATGAGCGGGCCGCTCGACCTGACGCTGCGGGGGCAGGCGGCGGCGATCGCCGCCGGCGAGGTCGACGCCGGCGAGTTGCTGGAGGCTTGCCTGAGACGAATCGGGGAGCGGAACCCGGCCCTGAACGCGATCGTCGAGACCTTCCCCGAGCGCTCGCGGGAGATGCTCGCCGCGGCGCCGGCCGGCCCTCTCCACGGGGTCCCGGTCGTGATCAAGGACGAGTGGCCGCTGCCTTGGCGCGCGCAGCGGTTCGGCGCCGCCGAGATGCTGGCGCCGACCGCGCCGGGGGAGTCCGGCCCCTACCGCGCCCTGCGCGACGCCGGGGCGGTGGTCGTCGGAGTCGGCAACATGCACGAGCTCGGGGCCAGCAGCACCGGCAACATCTCCGTCTACGGGCCCACCCGCAACCCGTGGAACCCCGAGCGCTGCCCGGGCGGCTCCTCGAGCGGCCCGGCGGCCGCCGTGGCGGGGCGGCTCGTGGCCGGCGCCGTCGGCGCCGACGGGGTCGGCTCGATCCGCTACCCGGCCACCTACTGCGGCCTCACCGGCCTGAAGCCGACCTTCGGCCGCTCGGCGATGGGCGGCCACCACATGGCCGGGATCTCGACCACGATCGTCTCCGGCGCCCTCTGCGCCGACGCCGCCGACTGCCGCCTGCTCGACTCGGTCCTTTTCGGCGAGGAGCTGCGAGCGGGCACGCCCGAGGGCCTGCGGATCGGCGTCATCCGCGGCGAGGTCTCCGAGGACGTGGCGCCGCCGGTGCGCGAGGCCTGCGAGGGGGCGATCGAGGACCTGCGGCGCGAGAGCGGCGGCGAGGTGCGGGAGATCGAGCTGCCCGAACTGGCGGCGGCGACGCTGGCGGCGGTCCTGATCGCCAACAGCGAGAGCCTCGGCGGCGTCACCGTCGAGAAGCTCAACAACCTCGACCCGGAGTTGAGCCCGATCGCCCGCGGCCTGCTCAAGTACCGGGTGCTGCTGCCGGCGATCGCGACGATCAAGGCCGAGCAGGTGCGGACGATGGCCCGCCGCACCCTGGCGAAGGTCTTCGAGGAGGTCGACGTGATCGCCTGGCCGACCGTGCCGGCGGTGGCGCCGCCGCTGGAGGCGCCGCTGGTCGGGGTGCCGAGCGGCACTCTCACCGCCGACGAAGCGAACGTCCGCGGGGGCGCCCTCGCCAACCTCACCGGCATCCCGGCGATCAGCGTCCCCGTCGGCTCCTCCGAAGGCCTGCCGATCGGCCTGCAGCTGCAGGCCGCCTGGGGACGGGACGAGCTGTTGCTCGACGCGGCCGAGGCGCTCGAGCGGGCCAACGGCCGCCGCTGGGTCGAGGCGCTGCCGTCGGCCGTGCGCGGTGCCGAGCCGCTGGAGGCCTAGCGTGCCGGCGATCACGGTCGAGGGTCTCGAGCGCGCCTTCGGCGAGGTCCTCGCCGTGCGCGGGATCGACCTGCGGGTCGAGGAGGGGGAGATCTACGGCTTCCTCGGGCCCAACGGCGCCGGCAAGACGACGACGGTGCGGATGCTGACGACGCTGCTGCTGCCGAGCGGCGGCCGCGCCAGCGTCGCCGGGCACGACGTCGTCGGCGAGGCGCGACAGGTACGCGCCTCGATCGGCGTCGCCCTGCAGGAAGCGGCGCTCGACCCGCTGATGACCGGCCGCGAGCTGATCCGCCTGCAGGCGACGCTGCAGGGGCTGCCGCCGGCGGCGGGGCGCGAGCGGGCCGACGCGCTGCTGGAACGGGTCGACCTGGCCGGCGCCGCCGACCGCCGCGTCGGCGGCTACTCAGGCGGGATGAAGCGGCGTCTCGACCTTGCCGCCGCCCTCGTCCACGAACCAAGCGTCCTCTTCCTCGACGAGCCGACCACCGGCCTCGATCCCGTCAGCCGCAAAACCATCTGGGAGGAGGTGCGGGCGCTGAACGAAGACGGGACCACCGTCTTCCTCACCACCCAGTACCTGGAGGAGGCCGACCAGCTGGCCGACAACGTCGGGATCATCGACAGCGGCCGAATCGTCGCCGAGGGCACGCCGGAATCGCTCAAGGACGAAATCGGCGACCCGCATGTCGAGCTGCTGATCAGCGAGGGCGAAGTGGCGGAGGCCGAGCGCGTCTGCGCCGAGATTGGCCGCCTGCTGCCGCCGAAGGACGGCAAACGGGTCCTGGTCGAGGTCGAGAACGGCGCCGCCGACATCCCCCGCGTCGTCCGCGCTCTCGACGAGGCCGGAATCGCGGTCGAGTCGCTCGAGCTGGTGCGCCCGACCCTAGACGACGTCTTCGTCGATAAGACCGGGCACCACCTCGAAAAGGAGGAGAGCGAGGACGGCGGCGAGGAGCCGGTGCCCGCATGAGCGACCTGGCGAAGAGCGCGAGGGTGGTGCGGGCGCTGGGGGCGCGCTCGATCCGCCAGACCTTCCGCCGGCCGCAGTTGCTGGCGCCGATCGTCGTCTTCCCCACCCTGCTGCTGGCGATCCAGACGGGGGGCGCAGGCGCCAGCATCGAACTGCCTGGCTTCCCGCCGGTTCAGAGCTTCCTCCAGTTCATGCTGGCCGGCTCGATGATGCAGTCGATGATGCTGGCGGGCAACAGCGGCGGCATCGCCTTCGCGGTCGAGATCGAGATGGGCTTCACCGACCGCCTCTTCGCGGCGCCGATCCCCCGCTTCGCGATCGTCCTCGGGCGCCTGGCCGGGACGGCGGCGCTGGGCCTCTTCGCGTCGCTGTGGTTCCTCGCGATCGGCCTGATCTTCGGCGCCGAGATCGAGGGCGGGGTGCCGGGCGCCCTGCTGGCGATCCTGCTCGTCACCGCCTCGGCCCTGGCGGTCGGCGGGATCGGCGCCGCGATCGCCCTGCGCACCGGCAGCGCCAGCGTCGTCCAGGGCCTCTTCCCCCTCGTCCTCGTCGTCCTCTTCCTCTCCTCGGCCTTCTTCCCCCAGGAACTGATGATCGAGCCGGCGAAGACGATCGCCGAGTACAACCCGCTCAGCTTCATCGTCGAAGGGGTGCGCGAGCCGATCATCTCCGGGATCGACGCCACCCAGACCCTGGAGGCGGTGGCGGCGATCGCCGGCATCGTCATCCTCGGCCTGGTCCTCAGCTCCCGCGCCCTCAAGCACCGGCTGCGGGTGGGCTGATGGAGCTCGCGGCAAAGGGGCCGGCGGCGCAAACGCTGGAAAAGGCGCCGGCTGCGCCGGCATGGCGCACCAATCTGACGACGATCGCCGCCCTGATGGCGCGAGCGAAGAACGAGCTGGTGCGGGTACCGGGAGCTGCGATCCCCGGGGTGCTGGCCCCGACGATCTTCTTCCTCGGCCTGAACGGGGTCTTCGGCGCGCTGACGCAGCTGCAGGGCTTCGAAACCGGCTCCTACGAGAGCTTCATCGTCCCGGTCAGCATGCTGCAGGGGGCCGGCTTCACCGGCGCCGCGGCGGGGGTCAACCTGGCCCGCGACTACGAACAGGGGTGGGTCGACCGCCTGCTCGTCTCCCCCGCCCCGCGCTGGGTCCTGCTTGCCGGCAACGTGCTTGCGGCCAGCGCCCGCTCGCTGATCCCGGCGACCTTCGTGCTGGGGATCGCCTTCGCGATCGGTGCCGAATGGCCCGGACTCGACGGGCTGGTCGTCTGTTACCTGATGGTCGCCGCGACGGCCGCCGCCGCCGCCTGCTGGGGATCGATGCTGGCGCTCCACTTCAAGAGCCAGTCGGCGGCGCCGCTGATGCAGGCCGGGACGATGGCGCTGATTCTCTTCACCCCCGCCTACGCGCCGCTGGCGCTGCTGCAACCCTGGCTGGAGAAGGTCGCCAACGTCAACCCGCTCACGAACGTGCTGGAAGCGGCGCGCCAGGGGTTCGTCGGCAGCGTCACCTGGGCCGATACCTGGCCGGGGTTCGTCGCCCTGGCGGGTCTGCTCGCGCTCCTGGGTTCGCTGGCGCTGCGCGAGATGCGCCGCACCAATGTTTGAGGTCCTCACCGAGACTGAGCGGGTCCTGCGGCAGAACTGGGTGACGGGCCGCCGTGGCGAGACCCCGTTCAACTACACCGAGCCCAGCCCGGGGCGCTACCCGTGGCAGTGGTACTGGGACTCCTGCTTCGCGGCGATCGTCTGGCGCCGCTTCGAGCCGGCGCGGGCGCGGCTGGAGCTGGAGAGCCTGCTGGCGGCGCAGCGGCCCGACGGGTTCATCGGCCACACGATCTTCTGGCGCAGCCACGTCTCCGGGCCGCGGCTCCTCTTCTACAACGTCCGCAATCGCAGGGCGCGGGAGACCGAGACGATCCAGCCGCCGCTGCTCGCCTGGGCGTGGCGGATCGCCGTCGGGGACCCGGCCGAGGAGCCGCGGATCGTCCGGCACCTGGACTGGCTGCGACGGAACCGCGACCTCGAGGGAGACGGGCTGCTCTGGATCGTCCAGCCCGACGAGTCCGGGCTCGACGCCTCGCCGAAGTTCGAAGAGGTCTGGGGCTGGCGGGCGAACGGGCGGATCGGCTTCCCGCTGCTGGTCCACCGCAACCGCGGGCTCGACTGGAACGCGCGGGGCGTCCGCGACGCCGGCCAGCCGGTCCTCTGCGAGGTCCTCGTCAACACCCTCTGGTCGCTGTCGCTGCAGGCACTGGGCCGGCCCTCGGCGACGCCGGCACTGGTCGACCGGCTCTGGGACGAGCGGCGCGGGCTCTTCGTCGACGAAGCCCAGCCCGGCGGGGTGCGGCCGCGGTCCCTGACCTGGGCCTCGCTGGCGCCGCTGGCGCTGCCCGACCTGCCGGAGGCGATCGGCCGCCGCCTGGTCGAGGAGCACCTGTTGAGCGCGCGCGAGTTCCTCACCCCGGTTGCCCCGCCCTCGGTCGCCGTCGGCGAGCGCGGCTACGAACCCGACGGCGGCCACGTACCGATCCGGCGCTACTGGCGCGGCCCGACCTGGATCAACTCCGCCTGGCTGGTCTGGCTGGGGCTTCGCCGGCTCGGCTACGAGGCCGAGGCGGAGCGGCTGGCGAGCGGCGTCGTCGGCGCCGTAGCCCGCGAAGGCCTGCGGGAGTACTACGACCCGCGCAACGGCAAAGGACAGGGGGCGAAGGACTTCGCCTGGTCAGCGCTGATAGCCGAGCTGGCGGACCCGCCGCCGCTGGACTATTTGTACCTGTAGGTGATTCGCCCACGATCCAAGTCGTAGGGCGAAAGCTCGATCTTCACGCGGTCGCCGGGGAGGATGCGGATGTAGTGGCGGCGCATCTTTCCCGAGATGTGGCCGAGCACGTCGTGGCCGTTGTCCAGTTTGACCCGGAACATCGTGTTGGGGAGAGCCTCGGTGATCTCCCCCTCCATTTCGATCTTTTCCTCTTTGGCCATGCGCGCGGAGCGTATCTAACGGCGCAGGTGTCGGAGGGCGCCCTCCCGGTCAGTGACTTCCCCTGCAAATTGGGCCGCCTCCAGCTCGGCGAGGGCGTTGCCGAGCTCGGGGCCCGGATCGATCCCGATCTCGGCGGCGATCTCGTCGCCGCGCAGCAGCGGCAACGGCGGGCCCTCGCGGCGCCAGTCGAGGCCGGCGGCGATCATCTCGCGCGCCAGCTGCAGGTGGGCGGCGACCATCTCCGGGCTGGCGATCGGCCCGACCCCGCGGGCGGAGAGGCGGTCGGCGACGGTGAGCAGGGTGACGTCGACGGTGACCGGATCGGTCGCCCGCAGGTAGGTGTGGACCCGGCGTCGCGTCAGCGGCATCTCCGGGATCAGAAACCCCAGCCGCAGGTGGTGCCGAGCCATCCCCTGCAGATGCTGGGTGAGGCGGCGGCTGGCGCGCAGGCGGCGGCAGACCTCGCCGATCACCTCGGCCCCGACCTCGTCGTGACCTTTGAAGCCGACGAAGCCGCCGCGTTCGGCCTTCGTCGCCGGCTTGGCGATGTCGTGGAAGAGAGCCCCGAAGCGCAGGGCGGTGCGACGGTTCATCTCGTCGGCGAGCGGCTCGTCGAGCAGGGCGGCCACCTCGGCGGCGCGATCGCCGGCGAAGCGCTCCAGGTCGCCCTCGACCTCGAGCGTGTGCTCGAGCACGGCGACCGTGTGGTCGTAGACGTCGAGGTGGTGGTTCGGCCCCTGCTCGACCCCGCGCAGGGTCTCCAGCTCCGGCAGGACGACGCCGGTGACGCCGAGCTCGTCGAGCAGCCGCAGGCCGCGCAGCGGATCGGGTCCGCCGACGAGCTGGCGCAGCTCCGCCAGCTGCCGCTCGCCGGCCGGCTCGGCGGCGCGCGCGGCGCAGGCACGGGCGAGCTCCAGCGTCTCCGGCACGATCTCGAGCCCCAGCTCGGCGGCCAGTCGCGCCGCCCGCAGCAGCCGCAGCGGGTCGCCGGCGAAGCTGTCGGCGCCGACGGCGCGCAGGCGCTTCGCGGCCAGGTCGCTGAGGCCGCCGTAGGGATCGATCGGCTCCTCCCCCGCGAGCGGTACGGCGACGGCGCCGATCGTGAAATCGCGCGCGGCCAGGTCTTCCTCGATGCCGCTGCCGCGCAGGGCGGTGACGTCGATCTGGCAGCCCTGTTCTTTCGCCACCACCCGCCAGGTCCCGAACTCGGCCGAGAGCTCGAAGGCGTGCTCGCCGAGCTCGGTGGCGATCGCCTTCGCGACCGCCCCGGGGTCGCCGGCCGCGGCGAGGTCGAGGTCGGCGACCTCGCGACCGAGCGCCGCGTCCCGCACGGCGCCGCCGACGATCCAGACACCGCCGGCGTCCCCCAGGGCACCCCGCACCGCCGCCACGACGGGCGCCTCACCGAGGCGAGTGACCATCTCCTCAGCCATGGGAATACGAAAGCGCGGCCGTCAAGCCGCCACCCGCGGCACCCGCGGCGAGATCGCGCAGGTGACCTCGTAGTTGATCGTCTCCAGGCGGGCGGCGAGCTCCTCGGCGTGGATCCCCTCCTCGCCCTGGCGCCCGATCAGGACCGCTTCGTCGCCCGGCACGACCTCGGTCTCGGGACCGAGGTCGATCGTGATGTTGTCCATGGACACGGTCCCGACGAGCGGGTGGCGCCGGCCGCCGACGAGGACGTCGGCGTTGTTGGTGAGAGCCCGGCGGACGCCGTCGCCGTAGCCGAGAGGCACCACCCCGACCCAGGTGTCGACCGGAGCCGTCCACCTGCGGCCGTAGCCGGCGCTCGCCCCGGCGGGGAAGCGCTTGACGTCGGCGACGTGGGAGTGGAGCGAGAGCGCGGGCCGCAGGCCCTGCTCGACCGGGTCGCGCTGGAAGGGATCGAGGCCGTAGATGGCGACGCCGCAGCGGGCCATCCCGTAGTGGGAGCGCTTGTCGCGGAGGACGGCGGCGCTGTTGGCGGCGTGGACGAGGACGTCGGGGTGTTCTGCCCGAACCGCGGCGACGACATCGTCGAAGCGATCCAGCTGCTCGTCGAAGTAGGTCGAGTCGAGTTCGTCGGCGGTGGCGAGGTGGGTCCAGATCCCGGCCAGCTCGAGGTCGGCGTCCTCGGCGCAGGCACGGACCAGCGCCAGCACCTCGTCGGCGTCGCGGTTGCCGAGCCGGCCCATGCCGCTGTCGTACTTGACGTGGACCCGGGCGCGGCGGCCGTGGGCGCGAGCCCGGTCGGCGACGAGGCGACGGGAGTCCTCCCGCCAGACGGCGAGCTCCGAGCCGGCGGAGAACGCCACGTCCACCTCCTCCGCCGTCAGCGCTCCCATCGTCAGCAACGGCACGTGCTGGAAGCGGCGGCCCACCTGCTCCGCCTCCCCCGCCGTCGCCACCGCGAGTCGGGTCGCCCCGCCCGTCAGAGCGGCGTCGGCGCAGCCGTCGGCCCCGTGCCCGTAGCCGTCGGCCTTGACCACGGCGCAGAGCTCCGCCCCGCCGGTCAGCTCGGACTTCAGCCGCGCGCAGTTGGCGCGCACCGCGTCGAAGTCGATCCGGGCGACCGCCCGCTCCATGGCTCTAGTCGCCGTCGACCAGGGCGGCGAGCGCGTCGGCCCTGGTCACCATGCCGGCCAGGTAGCCGTCGGCGTCGACGACCGGCAGGTGGTTGTGGTGCTTGTCGGCGATCTTCTTCGCCACCCGGTCGGCCGCCTCGTAGTCGTGGGCGACGATCGGGTCGGCGGTCATCAGCTCCGAGACTTCGGTGGCGAAGGCTTTTTCCAGCCGCTCCTCGAACCCCTTCATCGAGCCGACGAAGACAATCCCGCCCATGATGTTGAGGTAGTGCGGCAGGTGCAGGTCCGACTCCTCCTCGCTGAGGATGAGGTCCGACTCGCTGACGATCCCGACCAGCTTGTTGTCGTTGTCGACGACCGGGATCGCGCCGAGATCGCTTTTCGAGAGCAGGTCGATCGCGGTGCGGGCGTCGTCGCTCGGATGGACGCTGGGGACGTCGCGGGCCATGATCTCTCCGGCGGTCTTCATGGGCGCGAGGTTATTCGACCGGCCTGTCGAGACGCAGCGCCGGCGGGACCGAGTCGATGACGTCGGTGGCGATCACCGACTCTGCGGCGCCGATGCGGGCGGCGGCGTCGCGGCCGGCGCGGGCGTGGGCGACGACCGCCGCGCAGATGGCCGCAAACGGGTCATCCATGCGAGCGAGGAGGCCGGCGGCGAGGCCGGAGAGGACGTCGCCGCTGCCGGCGGTGGCGAGGGCCGGGGCCGACAGCCCGTTGACGGCGGCGCGAGAACCGTCGGTGACGATCGTGTCGTCCCCCTTGAGGACGACGATCGCGCCGGCCGCGGCAGCGGCCTCGCGGGCGCTGGCAAGCCGGTGGGCGTCGACCTCGGCGGAGTCGCGCTCGAGCAGCCGGCCGAGCTCGCCGGCGTGCGGGGTGAGCACCGTCGGCGCCGTCCGCGCCCGCAGCTCGCCGAGGCGCCCGGCGAAGGCGTTGAGGCCGTCGGCGTCTAGCACCAGCGGCGCCTCGATCTTCGGGACGACCGAGCGAGCCAGCTCGAAGGAGCCCGGGTCCTTGCCGAGTCCGGGGCCGAAGATGCCCGCGGCGGCGCGCTCGAAGGTCCGCAGCACCGCCTTCTCCGAGGCGGGGACAAGGCAACCGTCGCCTCCTGGGCAGCCAATAGACATCAGCTCCGGCTGGGCCAGCTCGAAGACCATCTCCAGGTCGGCCGGCACGGCGACCGTGGCGTAGCCGGCGCCGGCCCGGATTGCCGCCAACGAGGCCATCCGCACCGCTCCCGTCAACCTCCGCGAGCCCCCGGCGATCGCGACCTGCCCGGAGCTGAACTTGGTCGACCGCGGCCCGCGCCGCGGCGCCAGGTCGAGAACGGAGGGTTCTATCTCGCCAGCCGCAGCCTCTCCCGGCGCCCCGGCCGGGATCCCGATCGCGACCACGCGCAGCTCGCCCGCGTGCCACTTGCCGGGAGCAACCCGCTGCCCGATCTTCGCCGCATGGAAGCTCACCGTGAGATCGGCTTCAACCGCCTGCCCCGCCACCTCGCCGCTGGAAGCATCGACCCCCGAAGCGATGTCGCAGGCCACGACCGGTGCCCCGCACCCATTGATCGCCCCGATCGCCCCCACAGCCGGCTCCCGCGGCGCCCCCTCGAACCCCGTCCCGAAGACCGCGTCGACCACAGCGCCGGAACCCTCGAGCCGACCTGCCAGGCCCCCCTCGACCAGCTCCCCCCCAAACCGCTCGAAGTTGACCGCCGCATCCCCCCGCAGCTCCTCGGGGGACCACAGGAGCAGCAGGTCGACCTCAAACCCCATCTCCCGCAGCAGCCGAGCCGCCACGAACCCATCCCCCCCGTTGTTTCCCTTCCCACAGACCACCCGCACAGGCCCCTGCGGCGCCAGCCCTGCAACAGCCTCAGCCACCGCCCGCCCCGCAGCCTCCATCAACTCCAGCGAAGGGACCCCCTGCTCCTCAATCGCCCACTTATCGAGTGCCCGCATCCCCTCCGCGTCATAAAGCGGCTTCAACCAAGACTCCATGAGCCTCAGCCTATGCGTACTCAGAGGGGAGCGGTGGGGGTCGCTGGGTACTCAGCATGGAGCCGGGCCACCGACCCATGAGGCGTCAGCAGTAGGCGATCCACCCGGCGGAGGTGCTCCCAGCGACCCCCACCGGTCCCCTCCCCCACGCCCGCGCTACTTGACGCCGACGATCAGCTTGGCGGTAGCCAGATCACCCGACGCTTCGGACCCCAGCGCCAGGTAATCGATCTTCTGCAGGTACGGCTTCGCTTCCAAGAATTCTTCTTCGCCCGGAGGCATCAACGCAGTCGCCAGCTTGAGGGCGGAGCCGCCGTCGACGAAGACGGAGATCGGCGTGCCGCCGAGGGCCTCCGTGGCTTCCTTGTAGGTCGCCGAGTCGGCCAGGGTCTTGCCGGATTCCTGGAAGCTGGAGAGCGTCGTCGCGAGCCCGTAGCCGATCGCGATGCGGCTGCCCTTGGCGACGACCACGACCGGCTGGCGGCCCAGTTCGGGGCTGCGGATCGAGAAGCCGCTGGCGCCTTCGCTGATCTTGGTGATCCCAGGGGTGCCGGTGGAGCGGAGGAAGAGGCCGAGGTTGGCGACGGTGTTCTTCGCCTTTTCCTCGTCTTCGGCTTCGAGGATCATCGCCCCGCCGAGGCTGCTCTCGCTGTTGCCGGTGAGGTAGGCGCCGACGTCGCCGATCGAGGCGGCGATCGATTCGAGGTCGACCCCCGCTTCCTTCAGGGACTGCTTCAGCTTGTGCGGCGGAATGCCCTCGCCCGGGATCCCCTCCGCGTCGAGGCGGTCGATCCCTTCGTTGAAGCGATCGCCGAATTCAGGCGAGGCGAAGGCGGCGACCGAGGTTGCCGGCAGCGAGCCGAGCAGCTCGGAGGCGTCGCCGCCGGGCGGGTTGTCGCCGCTGAGGTTCGAGCTGAGGTCGATCTCGATCTGATCGGAGCCGGGAACGAGGCTGGCGACCGCGGTCGCTTCCTTCGGTTCGATCCCGACGCTGTCGAGGAAGGCTTCGGTTTCGGAGTCGATCTGGTTGCCCGCTTCTTCGATCAGGCCGCCGATGTCGACGAAGACGTCCGCGACGCTGTCGCCGGGGACGTCGGAGACGGCGCTGGTGTAGGTGCCCTCGCCACCGAGGTTCTCGCCCTTCGAGGCGTCGACCATCGATTTGAAGATCGCTTCGTCTTCGGCGAAGACGAGGAGGTTGTCGAAGACGCCGATCGTGGTCTCGTCTTCCTGGACCTTGAAGTCGACGCCTTCGTAGGAGCCGTCCTTCTCCGATTCGTCCGACCGATCGGACTCCTCTTCGATGAATTCCCAGGCTTCGTCTTCGTCGTCGGTCTGCACAGCGGCGCCGTAGCCTTCGAAGTCTTCTTCTTCGTATTCCTGCAGGAACAGGCCGGCGCGTTCGCCGAGCCAGGGCTCGATTTCCTTCTCGAAGTCGAGTTCTTCGCCGTCTTCGCTGGCCGAGTTCTCGAGTTCATCGACGATCAGGCCGCCGAGATCGTCGACCCCGGCGATCTTCTGCGCCAGCGCCTCGATGTTCTGCTTCGCTTCGCCTTCGGGCCTGACGGTGAAGTCGATGAAGACCGGGGCCTGGGCCGGCGCGACGCTGGCCGGGTCGGCGCCGCCGCTGTCGCTGCTGCCGCCCCCGCCGCAGCCGGCGACGAAGAGGGCGGCCAAGACCGCGAGGAGGATTGGAAGGATGAGGCGGTGCTTCACGGAGGCGGGCACTCTAGCGAGCGTTTTGGACAAGTTCAGCCGACCAGGCAAACCCCGGCGGATTTGTCACTCGACGGTGACGGTCTTCGCCAGGTTGCGCGGCTGATCGACGTTGAGGCCGCGGTTGCGGGCGATGTCGTAGGCGAGCAGCTGCAGCGGCAGGATCGCGACGATCGGCTGCAGGATCCAGTCGGTGGCGGCGACCTCGATCGTCTCGTCGGCGACCTCGGCGGCGCGCGACCCGCCGGCGGTGGCGATCCCGATCGTCTGCGCCCCCCGCGCTCGCACCTCCTCGACGTTGGAGAGGACCTTCTCCAGGACCGGGCTGTCGGTGGCGATGCAGATCACCGGGGTCGACTCGTCGAGCAGGGCGATCGGGCCGTGCTTCATCTCGCCGGCGGCGTAGGCGTCGGTCGGGATGTAGCTGATCTCCTTCAGCTTCAGCGCCCCCTCGAGGCAGACCGGGAGGCCGATGTGGCGGCCGAGGTAGAGGAAGAATTCCTGGTCGCTGTGGCGGTCGGCGACCTCGCGGGCGGGCGCCTCGGTCGCCGCCAGCGTCTCCTCCATCTTCGACGGCAGCGCCTTCATCTCGGCGACCAGCTCGGCCAGCCGCTCCGGCGGCAGCGTCCCGCGCAGCTCCGCGATCCGCAGCCCCAGCAGGTACATCGCCGCCACCTGGGCGACGAAGGTCTTGGTCGCGGCGACGCCGATCTCCAGCCCGGCGCGGGTGTAGAGGACGGCGTCGGCGTCGCGGGTCGCCTGGCTGCCCATGATGTTGGTGACGGCCAGCACCGTCGCCCCGGCCTCGCGGGCCAGCCGCATCGCCGCCAGCGTGTCGGCGGTCTCCCCCGACTGGGTGATCCCGATCACCAGCACCCCCTCGCCGACGACCGGGTTGCGGTAGCGGTACTCGGAGGCGACGTCCATCTCCACCGGCACCCGCGCCCACTCCTCGATCGCGTAGCGGCCGATCAGGCCGGCGTGGTAGGAGGTGCCGCAGGCGACGATCACGATCCGCTTCACGTCGCGCAGCAGCTCGTCGGAGAGCTCGACGCCGGAGAGGTCTACCCCCTCGGTGCCGGGCAGGCGGTCGGTGATCGTCTCGGCGACGGCGTCGGCCTGTTCGTGGATCTCCTTCAGCATGAAGGTCTCGTAGCCGCCCTTCTCGGCGGCGTCGGCGTCCCAGGTCACCTCTTCGGCCTCGCGCGCGATCGGGGTTCCCTCGGTGTCGGTTATCCGGACCGCGCCGGCTTCGATTTCGACGATCTCGCCGTTTTCGATCGGCATCGCCGTGCGGGTGTCGGCGAGGAAGGCCGGAATCGCGGAGGCGAGGAAGGTCTCCCCCGCGCCGACGCCGGCGACCAGCGGGCACTCCTTGCGGGCGCCGAGGAGCCGCTGGGGCTCGTCGGCATGCATGGCGACGAAGGCGTAGTGGCCGCGCAGCTCGGCGTAGGCGGCGCGCACGGCGGCGGCGAGGTCGCCGTCGTAGTGGGCGGCGATCAGGTGGGCGACCACCTCGGCGTCGGTCTCGGAGGTGAACACCTGCCCTTCGTCCTGGAGGCGGCGGCGCAGCTCCGAGTGGTTCTCGACGATCCCGTTGAGGACGATGTGGACGCGGCCGGAGCTGTCGTCGTGGGGATGGGCGTTCTCCTCGGTGACGCGGCCGTGGGTGGCCCAGCGGGTGTGGGCGATCCCGGTCGCCGACGGCGGCAGCGGCCCGGCACCGTTCTCGGCGCGGGCGTCGACGGCGGCCCGCAGGTTGGCGAGGTTGCCGACCGCGTGCACGCTCTCGACCTCGCCGTCGGCGAGCACGGAGAGGCCGGCCGAGTCATAACCCCGGTATTCGAGCTTTTCCAGGCCTGAGAGCAGCAGCTCTTCACAGGGCCGGGCGCCCACGTATCCGACGATGCCGCACATAAGAGGCGAGTAAGGGTAGAGGGCGGGAGCCGAACGCCGGTCAGGCGAGCTCTTGGCGCACGAGCCCGGCCAGGCGATCGGCGGTCGACTCGGCCTCCTCGGCTGTCGGCGCCTCGACCATCACCCGGACCAGCGGCTCGGTCCCCGAGGGCCGAAGGAGCACCCGGCCGCGCCCCTCGAGGCCCTCGTTCTCCCGCTCGACCGCCTCCCAGACCGCGTCCGCGTCCTTCACGGCCTCGCGGTTGGCGACCTCGACGTTGACCAGGGTCTGAGGAAGCTTCTCCATCGGCACCGCGTCCTCGAGCCGTCTGCCGCCCAACTCCCGCATCGTCATCAGCGCGGCGGCGATCCCGTCGCCGGTGGAAACGAAGTCCGAGCAGATGATGTGGCCCGACTGCTCGCCGCCGAGCGGCCAGCCGCGCTTGCGCATCTCGTCGATCACGTAGCGGTCGCCGACCTGGGTCACCGCGACCTCGATCCCGGCCTCCTCCATCGCCTGGTGGAAGCCGTAGTTGCTCATCACGGTGACCACCACGCCCCCGTTCAGCTCATGCCGGGCCGCCATCCCGCGAGCGGCGAGGGCGATCAGCTCGTCGCCGTCGTGGACCCTGCCCTCGCCGTCGGCGGCGAGGACACGGTCGCCGTCGCCGTCGAAGGCGAAGCCGATCTCGGCCCCGGAGGCGGCGACGCGCTCGGCCAGCGCCGCGACGTGCGTCGACCCGCAGCCGGCGTTGATGTTGCGGCCGTCGGGCTCGATCCCGATCGCCTCGACCTCGGCGCCGAGGCGCTCGAAGATCGCCGGCGCGGCGCGGTGGGTGGCGCCGTTGGCGCAGTCGAGCAGGACCTTGCGGCCGGAGAGGTCGAGCGGAAAGGCGGCCTGCAGCTCCCGCAGGTAGTCGTCGAGGCCGCCGTTCAGCTCGCGCACGTGGCCGGCGCGCTCGGCGGCGGGCGGCTCCTCGATCAGCGCCTCGATCCGAGCCTCGACCTCGTCGGCGAGCTTGACGCCGTTGCCGTCGAAGAACTTGATCCCGTTGTCGTGGAAGGGGTTGTGCGAGGCGGAGACGACGGCGGCGAGGTCGAGCCCGAGGCGGCGGACCAGGATCGCGGCGGCGGGCGTCGGCAGCACCCCGGCCAGCAGAGCATCGCCCCCGGCGGCGGCGATGCCGGCGGCCAGCGCCGCCTCCAGCATCGGCCCCGACTCGCGGGTGTCGCGGACGATCAGGACCTGCGGCCTCTCGGCCTCCAGCGATGCCGTCGTGGCCCGCCCGAGCGCGGTCGCCAGCTCGGCGCTGAGGAAGGTGCCGGCCTCTCCCCGGACCCCATCGGTTCCGAAGAGCTTGCGCGCGGTTCCCACTCCGTTCAAATCAGCGCTTGGAGAACTGCGGGCGCTTACGGGCCTTCTTCAGACCGGCCTTGCGGCGCTCCTTGACGCGGGCGTCGCGGGTGAGGAAGCCGCGGCGCTTGAGGTCGCCGCGAAGCTCGGAGTCGATCTCGGTCAGGGCGCGGGCGATGCCGTGCCGGACGGCCCCGGCCTGGCCGCTGATGCCGCCGCCGTGGACGCGGACGCGGACGTCGACGTTGCCCTCGTAGCCGGAGACGGCAAGTGGCTGCTTGGCCATCGTCTGGTGCAGGGGCCGCGGGAAGAACTCCTCGAGGCTGCGCTTGTTGATCTCGATCTTGCCGTCGCCGGGAAGCACGGTGACGCGGGCGATCGCGCTCTTGCGTTTGCCGGTGGCGAGGAAGCGGGCGCCTTTCTCCATTTTCGCCGGAGCGCGGCTGGCGGCGGCGGTGTCGGTCTCCTCGGCGGCGGCGAGCTCGGCTTCGCGGCGGGCTTTCTCTTCTTCCTCGGCTTCGAGCCGCGCTTTCTCCTCGGCACTCAGCTCGGGTTTGTCCGGCTCGACCAGGATCGGCTCGAGGTCGGCTCCCGGGATGACGTCTTTTTTCTTCTCCTCTTTGGCCTTCGGCTCCGGAGGCGCCTCCTCGGTCTCCTCGACCACCTCCTGGTCGGCCTCGGGAGCGGTCACCTCCTCGGCAACCGGGTCCTCAGAGACCTCCTCGGACGGCCCGCCATCTCCACCCTCCTCGGACGGCTGCTCCTCCGAATCTGACGCGGGTGGCGACGATTCCGAGGACTCTCCCGAGAGGGAGAGCCCGGAATCGGAGACAGGACCCGCGTCCCCCTGACCCTGGTCCTGAATCTCGTCCTGCCCCGTCTCGTCTTTTTTCTGCTCGTCATCCATCAAGTTCAGTTCGTCTCCATCGTTTTCGGCTGCTGCGCCGCGTGCGGGTGGTCCGGCCCCGCGTACACCTTCAGCTTGGTCAGCTGCTGGCGGGCGAGGCGGTTGCGCGGCAGCATCCCCTTCACGGCCTTGCGGATAACTTCCTCGGGCTTGCGCTCGAGCATCTCGCCGAGCGTCCGGGACTTGATCCCGCCCGGGTAACCGCTGTGGCGGTAGTAGGTCTTCTGCGCCAGCTTGTCGCCGGTGACGTGGATCTTCTCCGCGTTGACGACGACGACGAAGTCGCCGGTGTCGATGTGCGGCGTGTACTCCGGCTTGCGCTTGCCCCGCAGCGTGTCGGCGATCTGCGTCGCCAGCCGGCCCAGGGTCTTGCCCTCGGCATCGACGACGTACCAGTCGCGCTGGCGGTTGGCGGGAGTGGCTACAAAGGTCTTCATCGCGCAAAAACCGCGCGGTCCTTCCCACGCGGCCGGGGGATGATAGCCGCATCGCGGCCGGTGGGGGTCTCCGGACGGTTGCTTATACTGCCGCCCGAGCAATAGCCGAATCCCGTGCAGGCCACTGTGCGGGAGCGGAGGAACCGAAGGGGCCTTGCAGGTCCCAGGGGCGAATCGGACGAACACCGTCCGTAGCGCGACTCTTTCAGCGCGAGCCCGTCAGCTAACTCCGCAGGCGATCGAAAGAGAGGGCTAGCGGTTGAACAGCAAAGGGTTCGTCCGACCACGCACGGTCGGTCAGATAGGCGTAATGGCCGCGATCGTGCTGCTCGCGTGCCTGTTCGGCACCGCGGCGGCGAGCACCGGCGGCGCCGCCACCCCGGGTTCGGCTCCGAGCGTCAAAGGCAGCCCGTCGGGGACGCCAGCCGCCTCGCCGAGCGCCGGCGCCCTCACCCTCGTCGCCGGAAAGACCACCCCGCGCAAGTCCTTCTACTTCGGCTACCGCTACCCCCGCCTCAGCTACACGATCGGCAGCACCCAGCCGGAAAACGACCTGCGGATCGACGTCGTCGACGCCACCGGCGCCGTGGTCAAGACCTTCTACCGCGAAAACGTCGCCCCCGACGTCGAAAGCAAAGTCCGCTGGGACGGGACGACGAACGAAGGCCGGCCGGCCCGCAACGGCCGCTACACGTTCCGGATCAGCCCCCAGTCCGCGACCGCCGCCGCACCCGCCGCCCGCAAGGCGACCGGCTCCACCTCCCTCAGCCTCGGCTTCGCCTTCTACGGCTACGCCTTCCCGATCCTCGGGCCGCACGAATTCGGGATGAGCGCGGGTCGCTTCGGCGCCGCCCGCTCCGGCCACACCCATCAGGGCCAGGACGTGATGGCGGCCTGCGGCCTCACGCTCGTCGCCGCCCGCGGCGGCCGCGTGCAGATGTCGACCTGGGACGACGCCGCCGGCAACTACCTGGTGATCGACGGCAAGGGGACCGGCAACGACTTCATGTACGCGCACCTGGCGGAACCCTCGCCGCTGAAGGAGGGCGACACCGTCCGCACCGGTCAGCCGATCGGCATCGTCGGCGAGACCGGCGACGCCCAGGGCTGCCACCTGCACTTCGAGATCTGGAGCGCCCCCGGCTGGTACGAGGGCGGCTCTCCCTTCGACCCGCTTCCCCTGCTGCAGAAGTGGGACGCCTACTCTTAATAAGAACGAGTCTCATTTTCATGTAGGCTCCCGCCGGTGACCTGGGCCGAGCGGGCATCGAGGCGGTTCGACGAGGCGGGATTCCGGAGCGGCGCCGCGCGGCGGCAGGTGATCGAGCTGCTGGAAGGGGAGCACTGCGCGCTGACGGCGCTGGAGATCGACCGTCGGCTCCCCAAGGTCGGGCGGGCGAGCGTCTACCGGACGCTGGAGCAGCTCGAGGACCTGGAGCTCGTCTACCGGGTCGACGTCGGCGGCGACACCGTCGCCTACGAGCGCAACGATCCGACCGGGCACCACCACCACATGGTCTGCGTCCGCTGCGGCCGCCTGGTGCCGTTCTCCGACCAGGCGCTGGAGCGGGCGATCCATCTCGTCGCCGAGCGGGCCGAGTTCGAGGTCAGCGCCCACGACGTCCTCCTGCGGGGGACCTGCCCACGCTGCCAGGGGCAGGGCTAGTGTCGATCGCGATCCCGCTGGCGGGCCTGACCGTCTTCGCGACCCTGCTCGGGGGCCGGATCGGCCTTCGCTTCTCCGACCGGCTGCCGACCCTGCTGGCGCTGACCGGCGGCGTCGTCGTCGCAGTCGCCCTGCTCGACGTCCTGCCGGAGGGGATCGAAGGGGTAGACGACGTCGACCTCGCCACCGCCCTCGTCGCCGCCGGCTTCCTCGGCTTCTTCTTCGCCGAGCGGATGCTGGTCCTCCACGACCGCGAGGAGGCGATGGAGACGCTGGCCGACGGGCGGGTTGGGATTCTCGGCGCCGCCGGCCTCTCCGCCCACAGCTTCATCGACGGCCTCGGGATCGGCTTCGCCTTCGGCGTCGACTCGGCCACCGGCTTCCTCGTCTTCGCCGCGGTGATCAGCCACGACTTCGCCGACGGACTCAACACGGTCAGCTACGTCCTGCGCCGCTCCGGCGACCGGCGCGCCGCGGTGAGGTGGCTGACGATCGATGCCCTCGCCCCGCTGCTGGGGGCGATCGTCGGCTCGCAGGTGACGATCTCCGACCGCTCCCTCGGTTACGTGCTCTGCGCCTACTGCGGGATCTTCCTCTACATCGGGGCCAGCGACCTGCTGCCCGAGGCGCATTCGCACCCCTCCTGGGGGCGAGTTGTCCTAACCGGTTCCGGCTTCGCGGCGATCTTCGCGATCTCGCGCCTGGCCGGGGTTTAAGGCCCCTGCCGCGTACCAACTGATGCTGCGGCGAAGCGGCCGTCTGGATTGCAGCTGCTGAATGGTCTATACATGTTAAGCGGATGGCGAACGTCGCGGTATCCACCCCCATCAGTCAGGAGCCGATCATGAAGGAGCCATTTCCAGACCCCATCGACCAGCGCTTGGTCAGGTCCCTCGCCCACCCCCTGCGGATCCAGATCCTCGAGCTCCTGACCGATCGCGTCGCCAGTCCGAACCTGCTCGCCAACGAGCTCGAATCCGGCCTCAGCGACGTCGCCTACCACACCCGCGCCCTGGATCGCTACGGCGCGCTCGAACTCGTCGACACCGCCCAGCGCCGGGGCGCCACCGAGCACTTCTACAAGGCCACGCCCGGCGCCTTCGTCGGCGGCCCGCCGTGGCGGAAAGTCCCCCGCTCGATCCGCGGCGGCGTCTCGGCAGCGACCCTGCGGACCTTCCTCGACAAGGCGATCGCGGCACTCGAAGCAGGCACTCTCGACGATCGCGAGGACACCGTCTTCCGCTGGATGCCGCTCCACCTCGACGAGGAGGGCTGGAGCGAGGTGGTGGCGATCATGGAAGAAGCGACGAAGCTGATGCTGGCCGCGCACGTCCGCAGCCAGGACCGGTTGCGCGAGAGCGGCGGCGAGGGGGTTGTCTCGACCGTGGCCGGGATGGCCGCCTTCGAGACCGCCGGCTCCCTGGAGTCAGACTAAAAGCTGCTTCGCCCCAACGCCTACTCCCACTCGATCGTCGCCGGCGGCTTCGAGGAGATGTCGAGGGCGACGCGGTTGACGTCGCGGATCTCGTTGATGATCCGGTTGGAGACGCGCTCGAGCAGGCCGTAGGGGAGCCGCGCCCAGTCCGCGGTCATCGCGTCGTCGGAGGTGACGGCGCGGATCACGATCGGGTAGGCGTAGGTGCGGCCGTCGCCCTGGACCCCGACCGAGCGCACGACCGGCAGCACGCAGAAGGACTGCCAGAGCTGGCGGTAGAGCTCGGCGGCGCGGATCTCCTCCTGCAGGATCGCGTCGGCCGCGCGGAGGATGTCGAGGCGCTCTTTGTTCACCTCGCCGCCGACGATCCTGATCCCGAGACCGGGTCCGGGGAAAGGCTGGCGCCAGACCATCCGCTCCGGCAGACCGAGCTCGGCGCCGACCGCCCGCACCTCGTCCTTGAACAGCATCCGCAGCGGCTCGACCAGCTCGAACTCGAGGTCATCGGGAAGGCCGCCGACGTTGTGGTGGGACTTGATCGTCGCCGCGTGGTCGGAGCCGCCGGACTCGATCACGTCCGAGTAGAGGGTGCCCTGGACGAGGAAGCTGACGTCCTCGAGCTTCGCCGCCTCCTCCTCGAAGACGCGGATGAACTCGGCGCCGATGATCTTCCGCTTCGTCTCCGGGTCGTCCACCCCCGCCAGCTTGGCGAGAAAGCGGTCTTCGGCGTCGACGTGGACGAGCGGGATCCCGAACTGGCTGAAGGCCTCGACCACCTGCTGGGCCTCGTTCATCCGCATCAAGCCGTGGTCGACGAAGACGCAGGTGAGCTTGTCGCCGACGGCCTTATGCACGAGCAGGGCGGCGACCGAGGAGTCGACGCCGCCGGAGAGGCCGCAGATCACCTTCCCCTCCCCCACCTGGGCCCGGATCTTCTCCACCTGCTCGGCGATCACCGACTGCGGCGACCACTCCTCCTCGCAGCCGGCGACGTCGCGGAGGAAGCGGGTGAGGATCTCGGTTCCGTAGGGAGTGTGGACGACCTCGGGGTGGAACTGGATCCCGTAGAGGCCGCGGTCGGGAAGCTCGTAGGCGGCGACCGGGGAGCTCGGGCTCGAGGCCAGGGCGGTGAAACCCTCGGGCGCCTCGAAGACGGCGTCGCGATGGCTCATCCAGCAGCTCTGCTCCTCGGGAAGGCCGCCCAGCAGCCTGCCGCCGCCGCTACGGAGGACGAGGTCGGTGCGGCCGAACTCACCCGTCTCGGCTGACTCGACGCGGCCGCCGAGGGCCAGCGCCATCGCCTGCATCCCGTAACAGATGCCCAGCACCGGAACCTCGAGATCGAGCAGCTGCGTCGGGAACTTCGGCGCTTCGGGGTCGTAGACCGAAGCCGGCCCCCCGGAGAGCACCAGCCCCTTCGGCTTCCGCTCCCGGATCTTCTCGACGGAGGTCGTCGCCGGCAGCAGCTCGGCGAAGACCCCGCATTCGCGAATCCGGCGGGCGATCAGCTGCGAGTACTGGCCGCCGAAGTCGAGGACGAGGACCTCCTCGACCGCGCGGGTGTCCTCTGCAGGCAGCTCGCCGCCAGGCTCGACGATCGGTTCGTCGCCGATCCTGGCGGCAACCTGCTCAGTCATCCGAGACGGCTACTCCCGTCGAGACGGCGGCGCGCCCGTTCGAGCCCATCCCGACCGACTGCTCGTTCTGGAGCTTCTTGCCCTCGCTCATCAGGGCGGGAGCGACCATCACCTCGGCCCGCTGGAAGGAGCGGATGTCCTCGTAACCGCAGGTGGCCATCGAGGTTTTCAGCGCCCCCATCAGGTTGAAGGTGCCGTCGTTCTCCTTGGCCGGACCGAGGAGGATCTCCTCCAGCGAGCCGTCCTGCTTGGTCGAGACGCGGGTGCCGCGGGGCAGCGAGGGATGGAAGGTCGCCATCCCCCAGTGGAAGCCGCGGCCGGGAGCCTCCTTGGCCCGGGCCAGCGGCGAGCCGATCATCACCGAGTCGGCGCCGCAGGCGATCGCCTTGGAGACGTCGCCGCCGGTCCGCATGCCGCCGTCGGCGATCACGTTGACGTACTCGCCGGTCTCCAGCATGTGCTGGGCGCGGGCCGCGGCGACGTCGGCGATCGCGGTCGCCTGCGGAACGCCGATCCCGAGCACGCCGCGGGTGGTGCAGGCGGCGCCGGGTCCGACCCCGACGAGGACGCCGACGGCGCCGGTCCGCATCAGGTGCAGTCCGGTCGAGTAGGAGGCGCAGCCGCCGACCACGGTCGGCACCGGAACCTCGGCGATGAACTCCTTCAGGTTCAGCGGCTCGACCGTGGTCGAGACGTGTTCGGCGGAGATCACCGTGCCCTGGATGACGAGGATGTCCAGCCCCGCCTCGACCGCGACCTCGTAGTACTCGCGGACTTTCTGCGGGGTCAGCGAGCCGCAGACGACCGCTCCGCGGGCCTTGATTTCGGCGATCCGCTTGGCGATCAGCTCGGCCTTCACCGGCTCGGTGTAGATCTGCTGCATCAGCCGCGTCGCTTCGTGCTTGGGAGCGGCGGCGATCGCCTCCAGCCTCTCCTCGGCATCCTCGAAGCGCGACCAGATCCCCTCCAGGTTCAGGACCCCGAGGCCGCCCAGCTCGTTGGTCAGGACGGCGGTCTCGGGTGAGACGACCCCGTCCATCGCCGAGGCGACGAGCGGCAGCTCGAAGCGGTAGGGACCGAGGGTCCAGCTGATGTCGATGTCGTCGGGATCGCGAGTCCGGCGGGAAGGAACGATCGCGATGTCGTCGAATCCGTAAGCGCGGCGGCCCTTCTTGCCGCGGCCGATTTCGATTTCCAAGTTAGTCCTCCAAGGGCTGCTGGCGGTGAATCAGTCAGCCTACACTTCGGCGGGGACCTCCAAGTCGTGCACGGAGACCTCGCCCAGCAGGCGCTCGACCTGGTTGCGGTCGACGGTGCCGGCTCCGAAGTGCTGGGTCGACTCGGCCCCGCAGGCGACGCCGTAGGCGAGGCAGTCCTCCGGCGAGCGGCCCTCGTAGCGGGCGGCGACGTAGCCGGCGAGGAAGGCATCGCCGGAGCCGACGGTCGAGACCGGCTCCAGCGGCTCGGTGTGAACCTCGAGCAGGCGCCGCGAGTTGCCCGTCCCGACCGCGGCGACGCAGCCCTCGGGGCGGGTGATCGCCGCCTCGGTCGCTCCCAGCCGCACAAGCTCCAGCAGCCCCTGGGCGAGGTCGCCGCGATCGGCGAACTCCTGCCCGACCAGCTCCTCGGCCTCGGCCTCGTTCGGGGTGACCATCGCCGCGCCGGCCCGGACCCCCTCCAGCATCGCCTCGCCCTCGGCGTCGAGGACGACGGAGACGCCGCGGCGGGACAGGTCGTCGATCAGCCGCGCGTAGAGGTCGTCGCCGGCGCCGGGCGGGACCGAGCCGGCGAGGACGCAGATCTTCGCCCCGCTGGCGAGATAGCCGATCCGGTCGAAGAGCCGCTTCACCTCCTCGGCGCTGACCGCCGGGCCGCGCTCGTTGATCTCGGTCTGCTCGCCGGAGGTGGGGTCGATCACCGCCAGGTTGATCCGGGTCTCGGCGGCGATCCGGCTGAAATCGGTCAGGACCGATTCGGAGTGCAGCTGTTCGAGCACCTGGGTGCCGGTCGGGCCGCCGACGAACCCGGTCGCGATCACCGGCCGGCCGAGCAGGCTCAACGCCCGGGCGACGTTGATCCCCTTGCCGCCGGCGACGGTGCGGCTCTCGACCGCGCGGTGGCGGCGCCCAAGCCGGAAGTTCGGCACGGCGACGGTGCGGTCTATGGCCGCGTTCAAGGTGACCGTGAGGATCACTTGGGCTCCACCCGATTCAGCTCCTAGCTTCGTTTACGGGCCAGCCGGCGCCGCAGGACAATCGCGAAAATGAGTATCACGAACGCCGCGATTCCGATAGGGATCGAGTTGTCAGCGACGAAGCCGCGGGCACGGTCGAAGAGGCTCGCCTCCGGGACCGAGCGGCCGGCCCGCAAGGGCACCGACCCGACCCGGCGGCCGGCGACGAAGACGGTCGCCTCGCCGAGGCGGGCGCCGCGCCGCAGCGGCCCCTCGACCTCCGCCGGCGCCCGCACGCGGACGTCGACCTGCTGCCCGCGCCGCACCCCCACCTGCAGCGGGCGTGCTGCCCGCAGCGGCAGCTCGCCGCCGGAGTAGCGGATCGCGGGATCGGCCAGGTCCTGGCCGCGGCGGATCGGCAGCCGCCGCCGGTACTGCGAGAAGCCCCATTCGAGCAGGGCGAGGCTGTCGTCGAAGCGCTCTTCGTCGGTCCAGGTGCCGACCACGGCCGAGATCAGGCCGACGCCGTCGCGCTGGCCGGAGCCGACGAGGACGTAGAGGGCGCCGAAGGTGTGGCCCGTCTTCACCCCGGTGACCCAGGGCGCCATCAGCAGCAGTTCGTTGATCGTCGCGATCCGACGCGGCGGCCGCAGGCTGCGCAGGGTCGCGCTGCGCGAGTCGGCGATCCTGGCGAAGGCCGGTTTCCGCAGCAGGTGCCGGGTCAGCGTCATCAGGTCGAAGGCGCTGGAATAGTTGCCCTTCTCGTCGAGGCCGACCGGGTTGGCGTAGTGCGTGTGGGAAAGCCCGAGCGCGGCGGCATAGCGGTTCATCTCACCGACGAAGCGGCGTTCGGAACCGGCGGCGGCGATCGCCAGGGTGTGGGCGGCGTCGTTGCCGCTGCGCAGGATCAGGCCGTAGAGGAGGTCGCGGACGCTGATCCGCTCGCCCGCCCGCAGCCCCATCAGCGACTCGCCGTATTCGGCCTGGTAGGGCTGGGCGCGGACGATCCTGTCGAGCGGCAGGTCGCTCATCGCCACGTAGGCGGTCATCAGCTTCGTGGTGCTCGCGATCGGCAGCTCGCGGTTGCCGCCGTGAGAGGTGAGAACGTCGCCGCTGCGGGCGTCGACCACGCCCCAGGAGCGCGCCGCCAAACGCGGCGCCGGCTGTTCGCGTTCGCCGGGCGGCTTCGGCGCCGCCGCGGCGAGCGCTGGCAACAGGAGGCATGCCAGCGCCGCGAGCAGCAGCCCGCCTCGAAGGCGGCCGCTCACTTGAGCTTCAGCGTCTGCCCGGCGATCAGGATCTGGGGGTCGACTTCGGGGTTCAGCGCCAGGATTTCGGCGACGGGAACCCCGGTCTTGTGGGCGATCGCGGTCAGGGTGTCGCCGGATTCGACCGTGTAGGCCTTGGCCTTCGTCCGCGGCTTCTTCTGCTTCTGGGCGTGGGGCTGGCTGTGGTGGCGGTCCGAGGAGGAGTCGCTGTTGAGCTCGGCGCTGGCGACGACGACGCAGACGAGCACCGCGGCCACGAGGGCGAGGGCGGCGGCGATGCGGGCGGCGGCGCTGGAGCGTTTTTCCATCGGTCTGGGCAGGATGAGTCGGTCTGGGCGGGCTGATCGTAGTCGCGCGGGCCCTCGTCAGGCGGTAGATACGTCCCAGACGACCTGCCGCAGGCGCTCGGCGGCGGCTGCGGGGTCGGGGTCGGCGGCGATCCCGCGGGAGGCGGCGACGAGCCCGGCGGCGCGGCCGGGCGCGAAGGCGGCGCCGAGCAGCTCGGGCTTGCCGCCCTGGGCGCCGACGCCGGGGATGAGGAAGATCGCCCGCGGCATCAGCTCGCGCATGCGGCCGAAGTGGCGGGGCTCGGTGGCGCCGACGACCGCGCCCATCCCGCTGAGGCCGGACTCTCCGAGCAGGCGCTGGGAGAGCTGGTCGACGAAGCCGGCGAGCCGCTCGTGCAGGGGCGCCTCGGGGGCGGGCAGGTCCTGGATGTCGGCGGCACCGGGGTTGCTGGTGCGGACGAGGGCGAAGATTCCGGCCCCCGCCGCGGCTGCGGCCTCGACGAGCGGCTCGAGCGCGTCGCGGCCGAGCAGCGGGTTGGCGGTGAAGGCGTCGGCACCGAGGCCCGAAACAGGGCCCCACGGGGTCGGCGTCTCGCCCACCAGCGCCTGCGCGTAGGCGGCGGCGGTGACCGGGACGTCGCCGCGCTTGCCGTCGGCGACGACCAGCAGGCCCGCTTCCCGGGCCGAGGCGCAGACCTCTTCCAGGGCGAACCAGCCGGGCGCTCCCAGCCGCTCGAAGCAGGCGAGCTGCGGCTTCACGGCGACGCAGTGCGGGCCGGCCCGCTCGATTAGGTCGCGGCAGTGCTTGGCGACCGCGACCGCCGCCAGCTCGGCCGGCGGCGCTTCGGGAATGCCCGCGCTCGCCCCCTCCCCGGCCAGCTTGGCCGGGTCGGGGTCGAGGCCGAGGCAGATCTGGCTGCGGCGCTCCTCGACGAGCGCCGCCAGCCGATCGGAAAAGCCAGTCAGCGAATCAGCCGCCCTTGACTTTGGTCTTCAGGGCCGAGCCGGCGGAGAAGCGCGGAACCTTGCCGCCCGGGATGGTGATCCTTTCGCCGGTGCGCGGGTTGACGCCCTGGCGAGGGCCGCGCTCGGCGACGTGGAATTTGCCGAATCCGGTGAAGGCGACCTCCTCGCCGCTGCTCAGAGCACCGGTGATCGCGTCGAGAACGGCGTCGACGGCATCACTGGCAGCTTTTTTGCTGCCCAGTCGCTCGTCGCCAGCAAGTTGGTCCAGAAATTCAGCCTTGGTCACGTCGTAGATCCTCCTCGGGGGTTTGAGATCGGCGGCAATCTAACAGCGCCCACGGCGTAAGAACTCGCGGCCTGGAGCCAGATGTCACGAGCTAGGCAAACAGGCCTTCGCCGATGAATCCCCCCGGCTCGATTCCTGGAGGACAGGCGAAGATCGCGCTCGCCGTGTGGAGGGTGTGATGGTTGAGCGCGTCAGAGGCTGCAAGCCGCCGCTGAATGGGCACGAATTGGCGCTCCGGATCCCGCTGGAAGCAAATGAAGAAGAGGCCGGCGTCGATCTGGCCAGAGCCTGGTTCGGTGGGTTCGGAATAGGAGTAGCCGCGCCTGAGGATCCGCTGGCCGTGGTTCTCGTCAGGGCCGGCGACGCGGATGTGAGCGTCTGCGGGAATGACCGGCTCCCCTCCGCTCTTCGCATCGAGATCAACAGGGTCGTACTCCCCTTCCTCACCGAGCGGGGCGCCACTCAACTTGTGGCGTCCGATCACCCGCTCCTGGCCTTCGAGCGTGGTCCCGTCCCAAACGTCGAAGAGCATCTGGATGCGTCGCGCAATCAGATAGCTGCCCCCGGACATCCATGCCGCTCCGTCGGAGGGCTGCGCCCAGACGAACTCGTCCATCGACCCGTCGTCCTCGGCGCGGATGTTGTTGGTGCCGTCCTTGAAGCCCATCAGATTGCGCGGAGTCGGCTGCGAGCGGCTGGTGCTCGAGGTGCGGCCAAACCCCTGCTGCCTCCACCGCAGGGTTGCCGCGCCGCTCGCTAGGTGCGTGAAGACATGGATCGCGTGGAAGGCGACTTGGGGATCGTCGGCGCAGGCTTGCACGCAAAGGTCTCCATCTGAGCGATGGGGATCGAGACTCTCGCCGCGAAAAGGCGGCAACGACGTCAGTTTTGGCGGTCGCTGTGAAGCCAGACCAAAGCGGTCTTCTCCCTTGGCGCCGAACAAACTCGGCCCGAAGCCGACGGTGACGGTCAAGCGCGAGGGCTTGATTCCAACGGCCTCGCCGGTATCGATCGGCACCTCGTCCTGAGCAACGGGTTTCGGTTCGAAAGGCTCGCCGGCCGTCAGCGCAGCCGCGGCTGCGGTCCAAATTTGGAGAAGCGCACGCAGATCATCCGCGGAGGTGCTGTTGACATCGAAGGCCGCGAAGTCGAGGAATTCCTGAGCCGCCGTCGCGATGCCCCCCTGATGAGCGCCGTGAAAAGCGACGAAGTCGCGATGGGCACTCGCTGAGTGGGCGGGAATGCTGCTTGAGGAACGAAGAAGCCGATCGATCCCGGCACCGACGCCGAGCGCTGCCGCTCCGGCCAGAACGCCGCGCCTCGTAACCCCTGATCGGTCTTCGGTCTCCATCACCAGCGATTCTCAGCCCTATCTACGACCGACGCGTGTGACCATAACCACTTGCATAACGACAGCGGCAAGAAGCACAGCGCCTGCAACGAGAGGAAGCCACTCCCTGAGGGCAACCCGGCAATGATGGAGACCGCGCCGCCCAGCGACCCAAACGCCATTGCTCCACGCGACGGTCTAGGCGAAGAACCCACACTCGCATCGGACTGTCCGCTCCGATACAGCCGCACGCTGCGGCCGACCTCGTCCCGTTTGACCACCAAGACCGTTACGACTATCAGCAGGCCCAAAGCCAGCCCTATTCCGAAAGTGGCGCCTTCGCTCAACTCGCACCATTGTTTCTGGTTTTCTCTGCCACTAGGCGGTGCTGCTCGCCTTGACCTTGCCTCCTTACGTAGAGGATGGCAATGAGGACCAGAGAGGAAAAGAAGAGCAGCGTCGTAATGCCGATCGTTTTGTCGCCGCCGATGATCCCTTGCACCAAGAGCGAAGCCATCATCGCACCCAAACACGATGCCTCTACTCGCCTCCCCACGGTCTCCCCCACACACAAGACCCTAATCGCCATCACTAAAAGCACTGCTGACGTTAGCCAGAGCGCCCCGAACAACGCGTATGACACCGGAGAATCGCTCGGCGTCAGAAGGAGACGACCGACTACGGCGGCGCCCCATATGGCCAACATGTGACGCAGTG
>Ga0307314_10000018_pt1 | contig 52241 bp, 55 predicted proteins | sample ER_DNA_204_FD_194493 | JGI IMG/M metagenome (GOLD analysis project Ga0307314, IMG submission 194493) | Bulk soil microbial communities from the East River watershed near Crested Butte, Colorado, United States - ER_DNA_204 | ecosystem: Environmental > Terrestrial > Soil > Floodplain | place...
GATCTACGCAGCGAGTTTCTCCAGCACGTCGGCGGGGATGTCGAAGTTGGCGTAGACCTCGTCGACGTCGTCCTGGTCGTCGAGCGCCTCGAGCAGTTTCAGGACCCGCTCGGCGTCGTGGCCCTTGAGCTCGACAGTGCTTTTCGGCTCGGTCGCCAGGCCCGCGGACTCGACCTCGATCTCTTCGCCCTCGATCGCCTCGCGGACGGCGGAGAGGTCGGCCGGCTCGCAGATCACCCGCAGCTTGCCCTCGTCCTCGCGCACGTCCTCGGCGCCGGCGTCGATCGCCCCGATCAGGTCGTCCTCGCCGTAGCGCTCGCCGTCGACCACGATTGCGCCCTTTTTCTCGAAGATCCAGGCCACGGAGCCGGGCTCGCCGAGGCTGCCGCCGTGCTTGGAGAAGGCGTGGCGGATCTCGGCGCTGGCGCGGTTGCGGTTGTCGGTCAGCGCCTCGACCAGGACCGCGACGCCGGCCGGGCCGTAGCCCTCGTAGACGATCCTTTCGATCGCCGCCCCGTCGCTGCCGGCGCCGGTGCCGACGTCGATCGCTTTCTGGATTTTGTCCTTCGGCATCGAGGCTTCTTTGGCCTTCTGAACCGCCGTCGCCAGGGTCGGGTTTCCGCTGGGGTCGCCGCCGCCGTCACGGGCGGCGACGGTGATCGCGCGCGCGAGCTTGCTGAAGAGCTTGCCGCGTTTGGCGTCGGCAGCGCCCTTCTTGTGTTTGATCGAGTGCCACTTGGAGTGCCCGGACATCGCCTGCCATTCTATGAAGTCGTCCGATGGCCGCCAAGAACAGAACCTATGAAGCAGGGCGCGGCCTCGCCGCGGGGCTCGTCTTCCTCGCGATGCTGCTGGCGGCGTTCTCACTCTGGACCGCGATCCCGTTGAGCTGGGTCTACATCGCCTCGAAGCTCTCCCAGACCCAGTTCCCCGCCGGCGGCCCCTATGCGGTGGTCGTGATCGGGATCCTTCTCACCTTCGTGGTGGTCGCCTGGCTGATCGGCCGCCTCAACAACCTCTACATCCGCATCACCGGGACCAACCGGATCGGCCCGATTCGCCCGACCTGGCTGAAAAGCATGCGCGACACGGCGCCGATCCAGAGCTCGGTCACGGTCGTCGAGGCGGTCCTGATGGCCTCGGTCATGCTCGCCGCGCTCGCCCTCACCCTCTGGTTCTTCCTCCTGGCGGGCTCGCCGTTGCCTGATCAGTAGGAGAGACGTAGCGAAACTTTTACGTTTCGCGCACAACACGTTGCACGTTGCTCGGTAGCCTGGCAACATGGGAGTCATGGCAAGGGAAGGCTGGACCGACGAGCGGCTCGACGACCTGAATGCGCGGGTCGATCGCCTGGAGCGGCGGATGGATGCAGGGTTCGCCGAGATGCGAGCTGAATTTGCCTCGCTGCGCCGAGAGATGAACGCCCAGTTCGCCGCCCAGAACCGGATGATGGCTCAACTATTCGGAGGGATGTTCGCCACTTTTGTCGTTGGCTTCCTGGGCGTGATCGCCGCGATCGTCACCCAGTCCTGATCAGACGACGAAGCGGCCGTCTTCCTGCATGACCTCGCCGTCGACTTCGAGCCTGCCGCCGAGGCGGAGGTCGCAGACGAGGTCGGTGTGGACCGCGGACTCGTTCTCGCCACCGGACTCCGGATAGCTGCCGCCGACGGCCATGTGGACGGTGCCGCCGATCTTCTCGTCGAGCAGGACCTCGCGGGTCCCTTTGCCGATCCCGTAGTTGGTGCCGATCCCCAGCTCCCCGAGCGTGCGCGCCCCCTCGTCGGTATCGAGCAGCTTCAGCAGGTACTCCTCGCCGCGGTCGGCGGAGGCGTCGACGACGCGGCCGGACTCGAAGCGCAGGCGCACCCCGGAGACCTCGCGGCCGCCGATCACCGCCGGCAGGTGGAAGCTGACTTCGCCCTCGACGGAGTCCTCGACAGGGCCGGTGAAGAACTCGCCGTCGGGCATGTTGTTGTCGCCGACACAGGGGATGAATTTGCGGCCGGCGATCCCGAGCTTGATGTCGGTCCCCGGCGCCGTCACCCGCACCTCCTCGTGCCCCTCGATCCACTCGGCCAGCCGGGTCGTCTCCTCCGAGGCCCGCTTCCAGGCGGTCAGCGGCTCGGGGTCGTTCGCCAGGCAGGCGCCGTAGTAGAAGTCTTCGTAGTCGGCGAGGCTCATCTCCGCCTCGGAGGCGTAGGCGCTGGTCGGGAAGAGCGTGTAGCACCAGCGGAACTCGCCCTCGGCGGCGCGCTTCATCGCCCGCGTCATCAGGTCCCCGGTCGCTGACTGGCGCAGCGTCTGGCGCTCGGGCGGGACCCCGGAGAGCTCCCGCGTGTTGGTGCTGGCGCCGATCGCGATCCGCACGTCGGCGTTGTCGACCATCCACTCGGCGAAGGGTGAGATCCATTCCAGCTGCCGGTCGGAGGCGTGCTTGAAGTAGGCGGCGATCTGACCCTCCAAGGCGACGTTCAGCATCGGGTGGCCGCCGGCCTGCAGCACCTCCTCGTAGACCGCCAGCAGCAGCGGCGCCGCGGCGCTCTCGCCGTCGATCGCGACGACGTCGTCCTCCTTCACCGCGGTCGAGTAGCCGACCAGGATCTTCGCCAGGTTCTGGACCCGGGGGTCGCCACCGCTCATCGCCCTACCTCCTCCCCCGCCCGCTCGCGGGCGGCCGTGGTCATCGCCATGAAGATCGCGTGGAAGCGGGGGTCGTCGGTCAGCTCGGGATGGAATGCGCAGGCGAGCACGCTTCCTTCCCGCACCGCCACCGGATGGCCTGCGTGGGAGGCGAGCACCTCCACCCCGGGCCCGTGGCGCTCGACCCAGGGTGCGCGGATGAAGACCGCCCGCAGCGGCTCGTCCCCCGCCCCCTCGACCTCGAGGTCGGCCTCGAAGCTCTGCAGCTGGCGGCCGAAGGCGTTCCGCCTCGCCGTCACGTCGAGGAAGCCGAGGTGCTCGGCGTCGCAGACGATCAGCCCGGCGCAGGTGCCGAGGATCGGCCGCCCGGCTTCGTGGTGGGCGCGCAGCGCCGGCTCCAGGCCGGCGGAGGCGATCAGCTTGCCGATCGTCGTGCTCTCGCCGCCCGGGATGACCAGGGCGTCGAGCCCCTCGAGGTCGGTCGGGACCCGCACCTCGCGCGGTTCGGCCCCGAGCTCGCGCAGGGTCTTCGCGTGGGCTTCGAAGTCGCCCTGGAGCGCGAGTACCCCGACTCGGAGGGGGTTGCCGGCGGCGACGCCGGCCACCTACGCTCCGCGGTTCTGCAGCAGGGCGTCCTCGGCGGCGAGGCCGGCGATCTCCAGCCCGGGCATCGCCTCGCCGAGGCCGATTGAGGCTGCCGCCACGCGCTCGGGGTCGTTGAAGTGGGTGGTCGCCTCGACGATCGCCCGGGCCCGCCGCTGCGGATCGGAGCTCTTGAAGATGCCGGAGCCGACGAAGTTGCCCTCGGCCCCGAGCTGCATCATCAGCGCCGCGTCGGCAGGGGTGGCGATGCCGCCGGCGCAGAAGAGCGGCACCGGCAGGCGGCCGGCCTCGGCGACGGCTTTGGCGACCTCCAGCGGCGCCTGCAGTTCTTTCGCCTCGGAGGAGAGCTCCTCGGGACCGAGCTGGAGCAGCCGCTTGATCCCGGAGACGATCTCGCGCATGTGCCTCACCGCCTCGACCACGTTGCCGGTCCCGGCCTCGCCCTTGGAGCGGATCATCGCCGCGCCCTCGCCGATTCTCCGCAGCGCCTCGCCGAGGTTGGTGGCGCCGCAGACGAAGGGTGCCTCGAAGGCGAACTTGTCGATGTGGTTGTGCTCGTCGGCGGGCGTCAGCACCTCGGACTCGTCGACGTAGTCGACTTCGAGCGACTGCAGCACCTGGGCCTCGGCGAAGTGGCCGATACGGGCCTTCGCCATCACCGGGATCGAGACCGCAGCCTGGATCCCTTTGATCATCGCCGGGTCCGACATGCGGGCGACGCCGCCGTCGCGCCGGATGTCGGCGGGAACGCGCTCCAGCGCCATCACCGCGACAGCGCCCGCCTCCTCGGCGATCTTCGCCTCCTCGGGCGTGACCACGTCCATGATCACCCCGCCTTTCAGCATCTCGGCGAGGCCCGTCTTCAGTCGAAACGTCGCGCGCTCAGTCATCCCGCCCAGATTACCTACCGGACGGCCGCGGGCGCCGCGCCTGTGAGGCAGACGCTGCTACTTCAGTTTGTACGCGCGGATGCGGTCTTTGTGCGCGGCTTCGTCCCGAGCGTAGAGACCGTGGGCAAGACCCTGGATCAGCGCCATCAGCGCCGTGTGGCTGCGCGTGAAGCTGGGGCTGTTGGAGGAGAAGTAGAGCGTCAGCTCGGCATGCTCCCCCACCTCCGACATCGTCGCGTCGGAGATCGCCAGGGTGCGGGCGCCGCGATGGAGGGCCAGCTTCATCGCCCGCAGCAGCAGCGGGTGAGCCCGCCCGGCGGAGAGGGTGATGACGAGCGTGTTCTCGTCGATACGGCCCAGCCGCTGCAGCGACTCGCCGCCGGTGCTGGCGACGATTTCGGCGCGGATGTCGAGCAGGCTGAGGGTGTGGCGCAGGTAGCTGGCGAAGAAGGCCATCTGGTCGACGCCGACGATGACGATCCGCTGCGCCGTGGCCAGGGCCGCGACCGAGGCTTCGACCTGTTCGGAGGTCAGCTTGCGTGCGGTTTCCTCGAGGTTGGAGTAGTCGGCGCTGAGGGATCCCTCCAGCTCGGAGTGGTCGAAGGAGAAGAGGGCGCCCCCGTTGGCGCTGCTGGCGGCGATCGTCGTCCGGTACTCCTCGATCGCGGCCTGCTGCAGCTCCGGGTAGCCCTCGAAGCCGAGGGCCTGGGAGAAGCGCACCACCGTCGAGGACGAGGTGCTCGCTCTCCGGGCCAGCTCCTCGGCGGTGAGGAAGGCTGCCTCGTCGAGATGGTCGACGATGTAGCGGGCGACGTCCTTCTGGGAGCGCGAGAACTCGTCGAAGCGCTCCTGGATGTAGTCGGAAAGGCTTTTGAGCTGTGGGGACTTCGTTGCGGTCTTGGTCACGGCGGTCCATTTCGCCGAAGCTGCCCCTTTCCCTTCCGCCGTCTGGTTGGATTCGTCGAAGATGACGCTAGAAACAGCCCTGCGCCTCACCAACCGCAACATGGTCGTTTTCGATCTCCTGCTCGGCGGCGCCGCGATCGTGGCGCCGGCGGCGACCCTGAAGGTGCTCGGCCACGACGAGCCCTCGCCGGACGCGAAGCACCTGTTCCGCCGCTGCGGACCGGTCTGGCTGACCTTCGCCGCCGCCCACCTGGCGGCCGACCGCCGCGGCGACGCCGCCGACTGGCAGTCGCTGGCCTGGCTGCGGGGGACGGAGATTGCCACCGACGCGCTCTGGTCGGCCTCGCCGGCGGTCACCCGACCAGGGGCGAAGCTCGGCCTGCGGCTGGCCGGCGTCGCCAACGTCGCGATGGCCGCCGGCTTCGCCTGGATGTCGAGGCGCTGATGTCCCAGTTCGACGGCCTTCCGAGCATGCGCTGGAGCCTCACCGGACTGAACGAAGAGGGCGACGAGACCTGGCTGATCCGCGGGATCGCCCGCAAGCTCTACCACTGCCCCGGCTGTCACGGCGACATCCCGGTCGGCGAGGAGCACACCGTGGTCCAGTTCGTGCGCCGGCTCGGTGGCACAGACCACCACCACTGGCACCGGCGCTGCGCCGAAGAGCTGCTGGTCCCCGAGCTCGGCAACCTGCGGCGGGTACCCGCCTCCGAGTCGAGCCAGTCGCGCCTGGCGGCGCGGGGCCGCAAGCCGGCGGGGCGCCGGGACCGCCGCCGGTGAGCTTCCCGCGCCGCGTCGGCTCGACCTACGCGCGCATCTGGCGCACCTATCGAGCCTGGGCCCCGTCGCTGCTCGGCCTCGCGCTTGTCGTCTTCCTCCCTCTCGCCCTCCTCGACGCGCTGACGATGGACGTCGAGCTCGACTCGCTCGACGTCACCAACGGGATCAAACTCGCCGCCCTCGTTCTCGCGGTCGGCGCGATCACCGCCACCGGGCTCCTCGGCGAGGTCTTCTTCAGCGGCGCGATCGCGATCTCGCTCACCCACGCGCACGGTGAGAAGCCGCCGCCGCTGCGCGAGATCGCCCGCCGCCTCCGCTACGGGCGCCTGATCGCGGTGGACATCGCCTACGTCGCCCTCATCGTCGTCGGAGTGCTGGTGGGCTTCGTCCCCGGCCTCCTCGCCTTCGTCTGGCTCGGCCTCTCCGGTCCGGTGGTCGAGCTCGAGGACCGCTCCGCGAAGGGGGCGCTGGCGCGCAGCATCGAGCTGGTGCGCGGCAACTTCTGGCTCGTGCTCTGCGTCCTGCTGCCGATCCAGGTGGTCGGCGACGGGCTCGGACACCTCCTCGCCGGCCTCGTCCACAACCTCTTCGGCGACACCTTCGTCGCCACCTGGCTGGCCGAGGCGGCCTCCGACCTCGCTCTCTCGCCGATCTTCGCCGTCGCCGCCGTCCTTCTCACCGTCGAGCTGATGCGGGAGAAGGACGGAAGCGCACCGCCTGTGCGCGCGAGCCCGGTGCCGGCATGATCACCGCCTCGATCTTCGGCGACTTCTACGACCGGATCGCCGAGCACGAGCTGCAGGGCCTCTACCTCGTCCTGATCGGCTTCATCCTCTCCTTCGCCTTCATCCGCATGAGCACGCGGCTGATGCGGAGTCCAAGGGTTCCCTGGTGGCCGGGGAGCATCGTCAGCGACAGCGGCGTCCACCTCCACCACCTCGTCTTCGGGATCGTGACGATGATGGCCGCCGGCGCCGGCGGCTTCGCCGCCTTCGGCAACAGCCCCTGGACGGAGATCTGCGCCTTCGCCTTCGGAATCGGCGCCGGCCTGACGATCGACGAGTTCGCCCTCTGGGTCTACCTCGACGACGTCTACTGGGCGAAGGAGGGCCGCAGCTCGATCGACGCGACCGTGATCGCCGCGGCGCTGATGCTGCTGGCGCTGCTCGGATTCACCCCGTTCACGATCGAAGAGGGGTCGGTCGAGGCGATTCTCGGCACCGCCCTCAGCGCCCTCGTCGTCTTCCTCCTGGTCGCGATCTGCTTCGCCAAGGGGCGGATCCTCCACGGCTGCGTCGGCTTCTTCATCTTCCCCGTCGCCCTCTACGGCGCCTGCCGGCTCGGCAAGCCGGAGTCGGCTTGGGCGCGGCGCCGTTACGGCGAGCGCCATCCGGGGAAGCAGGCGCGGGCCGAGGAGCGGTTCCCGCCGGACCGGCGGACCGAGCGCTTCAAGAACGCCTTCCGCGACGTCGTCGGCGGCAAGCCGAGCGAGGGGCTTGCGGCGGCCAAGGACGAGGCGTTCGCTGCCACCCGGGAGGCGAGCGAAGAAGTCCGCCAGCGGGCCGAACGGGTCACCCATCCCGGGGACGAGGGCGACTGAGACCTGACCGGGCCGCCGCAGGGCAGGCTCAACCATCGCTCAATCTCGGCCCCGAAAACGAGGGCCTAGACTCGCTCCGAGCATGCGCCGCCGATTGCTCATCCCGGTCTTGATCGCCCTCCTCGCCATCGGCGGGGGCGCGATCTCGAGGGCCGCAACGGTTCAGGAACACGGGCTGGTGGTCAGCTTCGACGCCGACTTCACCCCCCACACCCTGCCCCGCGATAAGCCGGCGCCCGTCGCGGTGAAAGTTGCGGGCAAGGTGAGGGCCGCGGACGGAAGCCACCCGCCGGCGCTGCGCTATCTGGAAATCATGATCAACCGCAACGGCCGGCTCCGCTCGCAGGGCCTGCCCACCTGCTCCGCCTCGAACTTGCAGTCGACCAGCACCGCGACCGCGCTGGAACGCTGCCGCTCCGCCCTCGTCGGCAAGGGGAGCTTCCACGCCGTGGTCTCGCTGGGAAGGGAGATCCCGACGGGCGGAAGGATCCTCGCCTTCAACAGCCGCAGCGCCGGCAAGCAGGCGCTGGTCCTCCACCTCTTCGCCGGCACCCCCGTCCGCTTCACGCTGGTGGTGCCGCTGACGATCGGGACTCTGAAAGGGGGCCAGTTCGGGACGATCCTGCGGGCGAAGATCCCGAAGCTCGCGAGCGGGCTCGGCTCGGTGACCGAAATCGACCTGACGATCGGGCGGCGCTACTCCTACAAGGGCGAGCGCCGCAGCTACGTCTCGGCCGCCTGCGAAGCCCCTCCGAACCTTCCGGGCGGCGTCTTCAACTTCGCCCGCGCCCGCTTCCGCTTCGAAAGCCACCAGACCATCAACCCGCCGGCGCTGATCCAGGAATGCTCGGTCAGGTAGCGACCTTAGAGGTGGGGCTCTGATTCACTGCCCCACCACGTCAACCAGCAACCGATCTGGAGCAAGCAAATGAGCAAGAAGCTGCGCACCTTCTCCCCGCTCCTCGCCGTCCTGGCGATCGCAGCCGGGGGAATCGTCTGGTCCGGCTGCGGCAGCAGCAGCAACGACGAAAGCAGCACGATCCGCGGGAAGGCCGAAAAGCAGGTCGAAAAGGGCACGAAGAAGGCCGAAGAAGCGGTCGACGAAGGCGTCGAAAAGACCAAGAAGGGCCTCGAAGAAGCCCGCGAAGAAGTCGAAAAGGGCGTCGACGGCAAGACCGAGAAGAAGTTCGAAAAGGCCCAGAAAGAAGCGGAAAAGGGCCTCGAAGAAGGTCAGGCCAAGGCCGAAAAGGGCCTCGAAGAAGCCAAGGAACAGGCGGAAAAGTACCTGCCCTAGAGGTTGGCGCGAGAGTGGAGGTCCCCGGTCGCCTCGACCGCGTCGCCGAGGATCTCCACCGATCGCCGCAGCTGCTCGTCGGAGATCGTGAACGGCGGCGCCAGGCAGAGGATGTCGTCGAGGAGCCCGCGGGTGAGCAGGCCCCTGTCGCGTGCCTCGGCGGAGGCCCGGCGGCCGCGTTCGGCCTCGACCGGCCACCGCTGCCGGCTCTCCTTGTCGCAGACCAGCTCGACCCCGATCATCAGCCCGGCCTGGCGGACCTCTCCCACTTCAGGATGCTCGCGAAGGGGCGCGATCAGCTCGGCGAGGGTGTCGCCGGCGGCCTGGACGCGCTCGAGGAAGCCCTCGCGCTCGATCGCGTCGATGTTGGCGAGGGCGACGGCGCAGGCGACCGGGTGGCCGGAGTGCGTGAAGCCGTGCATCAGGTAGCCGGGGCGCCGGGCGGGATCGCGCAGCTCGTCCCATAGCTCGTCGCTGACCACGACTCCCCCGAGGGGGACGTAGCCGCTGGTCACTCCCTTGGCGAAGGTGAGGAGGTCAGGCGCGACGCCTTCGTGGTCGCACCCGAACCAGGTGCCGGTGCGGCCGAACCCGGTGATCACCTCGTCGGCGATCAGCAGAACCTCGTGGCGATCGCAGATCTCCCGCAGCCGGGACAGGTAGCCGGGCGGCGGCACGATCACGCCGCCGGAGCCGAAGACGGGCTCGACGATCACCGCGGCCACCCGCTCCTCGCCCAGCTCTTCGATCTTCTCCTCCAGCGCCCTGCCCTGGCAGACCGGACAGCTGTCCGGCTCGCAGGGGACGCCGGCGGGGCAGCGGTAAGGGTAGGGAGCGGGCACCTCGACCACGTCGGGGGCCGCGATGCCGAATTCGGCGTGATACGGGCCCAGCCGCGTAGCGGTGGTGGTGACGCCGGCGAGTCCGTGGTAGCCGCGATCGTGAGCCAGGATCACCGATTTGCCGGGCTTCCCCAGCCGTACCCAGTGGCGGCGGGCGAGCTTGATCGCGGTCTCGTTTGCCTCGCTGCCGCCGCTGACGAAGAAGACGCCGCTGAGGCCAGGCGGCGCCAGCTCGGCGATCCGTCCCGCCAGCTCGATCGCCGGCGGCGAGGAGACACCGCCGAAGGTGGCGGCGTAGGGCAGGATCTGCATCTGGGTGTGGGCGGCGCGGACGAGGTCCTCGCGGCCGTGCCCGAGGTTCACCGTCCAGAGGCCGGCCGAGCCGTCGATCAGCCGCCGGCCGTCCTCGGCGATCAACTCGCACCCCTCCCCGCGGACGATCACCAGCGGCCCGGCCTCTGGCAGCCGGGAGTGGTCGGTGAGAGGATGGATCAGGTGACCCAGATCCCCTGCGAGATGATCTGGAGTGGGCAAGAGCCCACCCACACTAATAGAGGTTAGACAGGTTGTCTAGGGCTCTTCGTCGGCCGAGCGCCGGCCGAGCGGGCTGCGCGGAGCGTCCCCGGGCGGCACCGAGCAGATCGAGTACCAGTGCAAAAGCGCAAGCTGGTGGGCGGCCTTGTCGATCTCCTCGCGGCTGGCGGAGACGTCGAACGTGGAGAGGATCGACTCGATCATGTTGTAGGCGGCGCGGACGCCGAATTCGAGGTTGATGTCCTCCCTGATCAAGCCGGCGTCTTCGTCGGCGGCGTGAACGGCCATGATCCAGCCCAGCATCGCGTCGTCAGCCGCTTTGTTCGCCTCCTCCCAGCCGCTGCCGCGAAGGTTGCGGGCGACGGCGACGATCGGCCGCAGGTCGGCGTTCCGCACCCGCCAGTCGAGCGCCTCCCGCACCATCTCCTGGATCAGCTCGAAGGAAGTCTGCCCGGAGCGGGCGTTTTCGCGCAGCCGCTGCGCGATCCGCGCGTACCCGGTCATGTAGTCGCTGATGATCGCGGCGAGGATGTCCTGCTTGTCGTCGAAGTTGTTATAGACGGTCGCCCTGGCGACCTGCGCGGACCGGGCGATGTCGCCCATCGACGTCTCGGAAAAGCCCCGGCGGGCGAACAACCGCCGGCTCGCCTCGATGATCTTCGTCCTCGCCCGCGGCTCGCCGCGGCGCGGCCGGGTCATTTTTGCCCCTTCATCAGGCGATTGGTCAACCGGTTCACACCAGCGAGCCTATCCAATGGGTGTGACACGACAGCCACTAGTTCACTTCTTCGGGAAGTTCATACCAACGCTTGCGATCGCCGATCCGGGAACGCAGCTTCCAGCCTCGCGACTTGGGGACCTTGTCCAGCTCCTCTCGCAACCGCGTCAGCCGGCTTGCGACCCGCGCCCCGGCGTCGAAACCGGGCAGCTCGAGGGCGAACTGTGCGGTTCGCTCGGCGACCATGCCCATCGTCCGCCACAGCCCCCAGTCGGCCGCGGCCAAGGCTGCGATGTAGGCGGAGTCGACCCCGCTGCCCTCCTCGCCGAGGTCGTGGTCGGCGAAGATCGCGCAGAGATCGAGGTAGTCCTTGTCGTTCGTTTCCACCACCTGCAACTTCAACACCGTCAGGTCCGCGAGTGACAGGGTCGGCGAAGGAAGGTCGAGTCGGTCGCGGAAGCCGATCCGGTGGCAGAGGTTCGCCTCGTCGACGAAGACGTCGACCTGACGCTGGTTCGCCTCCTCCCAGAAGAGCAGCCGCCGGTGCCCGTGCAGGGTGTTGAACTCGCGGTCGGCGGCGTATCCGAGGGAACCGAGGAGGGCGACCACGTCCTTGGCAGCCGAGCCCCTGGTCGCGAAGTCGATGTCGGCGTACTCCCGGCGCAGCGGCGGCTGCCGGCTGCTCGGACAGCGCAGGGCAACCGCCACCCCGCCGAGCAGGCGCAGCGGCAGGTCCTGCTGCGAGGCGCTCTCGGCGATCCGATCGCCCTCGGCGACTGCGTCCGCCAGCGGTTGCAAGCTCGTCCGGCCCTACTCGGGTGGGATCTCCGCCGCCAGCTTGTCGACGTCGACGCCCTGGCTGCGCCGGGCCGCCCGGGCGACGAAGAACGTCACCAGCGCCGCGATCAGCACCACGGCGCAATCGCGGAAGAAGTGGCCCTTGTCTTCGATCCCCAGCGCCGGATAGTGCATGTAGATGAAGAAAAGGCCGACCAGCAGGACGATCGTCACCGCTCCCGACAAGGCCACCACAGGCACCCCGAAGATCCGCTGGGTGGTGGCAGAGGCGCGCCACACGTCTGGCCTGCGATAGGGAAGCAGGACGGCGGCGACGGAGAGCAGGATCATCGTCACCAACTGCAGCAGGACCGCCTCGAAGAGGAATTTGTTGAAGCCTTCGTTGTTGCTCACGGCCCAGTAGAGGGCGGCGAGGCCGAGGACGACGACCAGGCCGATCGCGTAGTTCGGGGCGTGCGTCCGAGGCGAGACCTCAGCGAACTTGGATGGCAGTAGGCCGTCGAGTGCCCAGGCGAAGAAGCTGCGCACGATGATCGCGATCTGCGGCAGCATCAGCAGCGGATAGGCAACCGCGAAGGTGACCAGCAGCCACCAGGAGAACAGGGTGCTGCCCCCGGCGATCGAGGTGAGGAAGGTGTAGTACGGGGGCGCCCCGGCGAACGGGTAGCTTTCCGAGTAGCCGAGGGCGTTGATCGCGACGAAGAAGTCGTGGCCGAACTTCCAGAAGAAGACCACGCCCAGGATCACGGCGATCGCGATGTGGACGAAGGTCGCGAGGCTCATGATCTTCACCTGCGTGATGTCTTTCGCCCGGCGGACCTCGCCGGAGATGTAGATCGAGAGCCAGCCGTAGATCGAGAGGCCGGCGATCGCCGCCATCGTCGGCCAGGTCTGGTCGAGGCTGAAGGCGGGCGAGGGATCGATCCCTTCTTTCTTGGCAGCCGAGATGATCCCGTTGTAGGAGTCGCTTTCGCCGGTCACCTGGCCGGCGAACTGGTTGAAACTGTGGACGAAGCCGTCGTGGCTCTTGAAGAGCAGGAAGACGAAGACGCTTCCGAGGCCGATCATCGTCGCCATCCAGAGGCCGTTCATGATCCTCGTCGTCCAGCGCCAGCCGCCGGCCAGGAGCGCGGCGGAGCCGAGGATCACGGCGGCGCCCACCCCGAACTGCCACCACTTATCCGTGGCGAGGGTTTCACCGGCCGTGACCAGGGAGTGATGGTCGCCCACCAGGCCGACAGCGGTCAGCGAAGGCGCCAGCGCGATAAGGACGAACGATTGCGCGACGAACGCGATCACCAGGATCACGCCGGAGACCCAGAAGAACGAAGAGATCACGCCCAGCAGGGGATGGGTGACCCGGCCGACGAGGACGTAGTCGCCGCCGCTGCGCGGAATCGCCGAGGTGAAGAGGCCGTAACAGAGGCAGAGCACGAGCGCCATCGCGAAAGCCATCGCGAAACCGAGCCAGATCGAGCCGCCGGGGAAGAAGGCGAGCGGGAGGATGAAGGCCGCGGTGGCGATCAGGATCGCCGTCGGCTGCGCGGCCATGTTGAAGACGAAGGTCGAGAACGGCGAGACTTCCCGGACCAGACCCGTGGCTTTTCGCGCGTAGGCCCCCGGCGGGTTTGCCGGCGCTGACGGATGCTCCCCCAACTCAGCCATCTATCTCCCCTTTTCTCCCTTGCGTTGGTTCATCCCGAGACCAGGTACTGATTCACCACACGGTCAGGTTCCAGATGCACGAGGCAACCATCCAGGTGACCGCTACCGTAGTCGGAACCCGGGTTTATTGCCACCGTTCGACCGATTTTCGCCACACCCTTGCTCTCGTGGATGTGGCCGTGGAGGCTCAACATCGGTTCGGTCTCCTCGATGATCTGCCGAACCGCGGGACTGCCGGTCGGAACCTCGTGCGGGCGTCCCCCCTTCATTACGTAGCGAAGCTCCTCGTCGACCTCGTAGGCGGTGTCTAGGCTGCTCTCGTAGGGCGGGACGTGGATGTTGAAGATCGCCCGCTCGGGCGCTTCCAGCTGATCGGCGAGCCGCTTCAGGCGCAGGTAGATCTCCTCCTCGTCGAGCTCGCGCGGGGTCTCCCAGGGGGTTCGGTTCGAGTAGCCGAAGGAGAGCATCTCGTGCGGGCCCAACTGCTCCACCCGCTCGTCGCAGGCGACCACGCTGCTCCCCGAGGCGAGGACCGCGTCGATCGACCAGGGGTCGTCGTTGCCGGGAATGACGTAGGCGCGGGTCTCGGTGCCGCCGAGGCGTTCGTCGGCGAACCTGACCCAGAGGCGCAGCTCCTCCAGCAGTGCCCGCTCGAAGGCCGCCTCCCGGTGCGAGGAGTCCTCCGCCAGCGCCAGCGCCTCGGCGGGGTCGACGATCAGCGGGTACATCCCGTTCGTCGAGATCGACCTCTGCATCTCGTCCAGCTCCTCCGCCGTGCGGGCGACCCGCTGCTCGCCGATCACCCGTGCCGCGTAAGAGCCGTCTCCTTCGCGGACGATCGGGACCAGCGCCTTGCCGGTCAGGTCGCCCCCCATCACCAGCGCGTCAGCCGGATAGTGGGCGGCGGCGTTGACGAACTTCTTCCAGCAGACCCTCGAGCCGTGGACGTCCCCCGCGTAGAAGAGACGCGTGATCGGCTGCTTCTGGCGGCGCTTGAACATCTATCCCCTCTTCTCCCTTCCCACAGGGATGATGCGGGATCGACCCGACGGTCAGCGACACCGACCCTAACCGGTATTGGTCATCTTGTCTAGTTTTGAGAGAGGCCGAGCTCGCGGCGGAGGAGCCGCCCGCCGGCGGGGGGGTCCTCGGTGGCCAGCAGGCCGGCCGCCGCGAGGACATAGGTGCGGTCGACCCTCACAGCCGGTTCCTCCGGCGCCAGAGACCGCGGCGCCCGCCGCTCCAGCACCCGCCGCAGGATCGCCTCGCCGTCTTCACGGTGGGCGAATACCCCGCCGGTACCGATCAACAGAGCCACCTCGCGCAGGTCGGGGCCGTCGCGGACCAGGGTCGGCGGCCCCTTCTCGCCCCGGGACAGCAGCATCGTCCCGCAGTGGCGGCGCAGCGCGTGGGTGCCGCAACCGATCGCGAGCAGCGCCTCCAGCTCCTCCTCCCGCGCGTCTCCCGGCAACCACTTGGGGCTCTCGCTCCTAGTCGAGACACCCTGTCCGATCGCGGAGGCCTCCGCAGCGGTCTCCGCCTCGATCCAGCGCCCGTCGGCGGCGAGGACCCCCTCCGCCCCGGCCCGCAGTCCGAGATCCCCCTCGACCGTGCGCAGCGCCAGCGGCGGCGGCAGCAGCGGGTCCTCGATCCCGGGGGCGGCGACCTCGGCGCTGCGGCTCGAATGCACGTCGGTGGTGGCGCCGCCGACGTCGATGACGACCACGTCGTCGAGCAGGCGGGTCGCTTCGAAGACCGCCTCCGGAGTCGGCAGCCTCACCATCCGCTCGAACTCGGGGCTGGCGCTGAGCCCCTTGCCGCCGATCACGTGGTCGAGGAACACGCGCAGGATCGCCTCCCGCGCGGATTCGACCTCCAGGCGTCCCAGCTCCGGCATCACGTTGGCCGCGACGACGGCCTCGGTGCCGGCGGTCCGCAGGATCGCTGCCGCCTCCCCGGCGACCTCGGCGTTGCAGGCGACTACCGCATGGCCGCCGATGCCGCGCTCGCCGATGCGCCGGGCGTTCTCCAGCACCAGCTCCGCCTGGCCGCCGTCGGTGCCGCCGGCGAAGAGGACGATCTCGGGGCGGGCCGCCTGCAGCCGGTCCAGCTCCTCCTTCCCCAGTCCCCCCGAGAGGACGGCCTCGACCCGGGCGCCGGCATTGAGGGCGGCCTGCCGGGCCGCGGCCGCGGTGAGGTCGGCGACCAGCCCCACCGCCGCCACCCTGAGGCCGCCGCCGGCGCTCGAGACCGCGAGGCGATGCTCGATCGCGGGCGCGTACGCGCCAGCGGACGAGAGGGCCGCTGACAGCGCATCCTCGTAGCCCTCCATCAGGTCGGTCCCGATGCTGGTCGGGGCCTCGCCGGCGCCGGCCAGCCGGCCTTCGCCGGGATCGACCAGCCTGACCTTGGTGTAGGTGCTGCCGAAGTCGGCGAGGGCGACGAGGCCCACTGTCAGGCGACGAGGGCGCCGCGCCGGCGGTCGATCAGGGCGTCGACGAGGCCGTCGATCGTCCCCGGCGTCTCGATCCCGGTCGCGTTGAGGTCGCCGCGGACGTCGATCGGGATCTCCGAGCCCTCGACGTCCTCGTTGAGGACGCCACCCATGAACACGGGCACCTCGGCCGAGCCGGTGCCCCGGAGGTCCTCCATCAGCCGCCGGCCGAAGGAGCGGGCGACGCCGTTGTGGGTGGTGATGACGACCGCCTCGGCGTCGGTCTCGATCACCGCCTTGACGATGTCCTCGGGGTCGCGGTTGATGCCGAAGTCGATCACCTCCGCCCCCACGGCCGCGAGCGTGGAGGCGAGCAGGAACTCGGCGAACTCGTGCACGTCGGTGGAGGTGACGAGCACCTTCATCCCCCGGATCGCCTCCTCTTCGCGCCGGCCCTGCAGCTCGACCAGCAGCCGCTCCCGCTCTTCCATCGTGCCCCTGACCAGGTCGGTTTCGAGGACCGGGCGGCGGCCGCGCGGGAACTCGGGGTCGGGCTCGCCGGCGCCGAAGAGCTCCTCGCAGCGGGTCGAGCCGAGACGTTTCAGCACCAGCAGCAGCTGGGCCGGATCGCGGACGTCGATGCCGGCGGCGTCGAGGCCCTTGATCGCGGCGTCGAAGAAGGCGCGCCCGCCGCGGACGAGCCGGTCTCGCAAAGTCTCGATCTGGGCCCAGTCGATGACCGGCTCGACCATCGACACGTAGTCCTCGAGCCGGCGGTTGATCGCCTGCACGGTTGCCACCTCCTGCCAGGAGGGGATCCGCTCGGTCTCGGTCACCGGGACGGCGATCGGGGCCCCGCCGAGGCGGTAGCGGTGGTCGACCATCTTCATGAAGAGGACGTCGGTGTTCAGCACCGCCATGTTGGAATCGAAGTCCGGGGTGTTGCCGATCGTGTCCCCCTGGACGAACCCGGCCGGGACCTCGTCGGGGTTGGCGGCGTGTAGCGCCAGGGTCACCGCCGACTTGATCACCGGGTTCTGGGTCAGCCCTCCCCAGGAACAGGAGTAGGCGGCGCCGATCAGCTCCTCGCTGATGTAGCGCTCCACCATCGCCCAGCCGACGTAGTTCGCGTAGTCGTGGAAGACGCCCGGGTAGCCGTCCTCCAGGTAGGAGTCGAAGCAGACGCCCTCCCCGCGGAAGGCGGCCAGGGCACCGGCGCCCTTCAGCACCGCCATCGTCTGGCTGACGTCGTCGCTCCAGTAGGGCCAGCGCCACGAGTACTGCGAGAGGACGCCGATGTGCGTGATCCCCACCCGCAGCGCGTCGAGCGCGTTTTCCACCGAGCCGGGGCCGCCGATCATGTTGTCCGCCGCCTCCGGCTGGATCGGGACCGTGTGGGTCAGCTCCCACCAGTCCTCGTCGTCCCAGAGCGCCGGGCCGGTCTCCTGCGGGGCCTCGGCCCGCTTGTCCTTCGGCAGGCCCATCCGCCGCTCGGCGATCAGGTTGAACCGGTCCGGGGGGCGGACGCCGCGGGAGAGCGCGTCTTCGTAGATCAGCCCCAGCGCCTCGCGGGTGTCGTCCCAGGTCGCGAGGCCGACGTTCATGCAGGTGCAGGAGAAGCCCTCGCGGCGGGCGCGCTCGCGCCACTCGCGCTCGGACCCGACCCCCTTCTCTTCGCAGAAGAGCGAGGGCGAGCGCTCGAGACCGGCGGCGAGGGCGCGCCCCTCCTCCACCGCTTCGCGCCCGTCCGGCAGGTCGGACGGGAGCAGCGCGCTCAGGTCGACGTCGAGATCAGCCATCTTCGCTCCTCCTTCAGGGTCATCCGTCGAGGATCCAGCCCCCGCTTACCTCCAGCACCTGCCCGGTCGTGTAGCCGCCGCCGTCGGAGGCGAGGTACAGCACCGTTTCGGCGATCTCCTCCGGCCTGCCCATCCGGCCCAGCGGCGTCATCGCCAGCGCTTCGTCGATGTGCTCCTTCGGGATCTCCCAGTCGTCCTCCCAGTTGGCCGCGATCGGGCCGGGGGCGACCGCGTTGACCCGGACCTCCGGCGCCAGGTCGCGCGCCAGCGCCGAGGTGAAGGCGCGGACGCCGCCCTTGGCGGCGCAGTAGGTGACCGCGACCGAGTTGACGACGTTGTCCTGGTCGATCCCGTTGCCGTAGGAGCCGGAGAAGTTGACGATCGCACCGTTGCCGCTCCGCTTCAGGTGCGGCGCGGCGGCCTGGCAGACGCGGAAGCTGCCGAGCAGGTCGACGTCGAGGAGGGCGGCGAAGGCTGCGCCGTCCGAGTCGGCGAAGCGGACGGCGTCGGCGGGGTCGATGCGGCCGGCGGCGTTGACGACGACGTCGATCCGGCCGTAGCGCTCGGCGGCTTCGGCGACGAAGCGATCCACCGACTCGCGGTCGGTCACCTCGAGCAGGGCGATGTGGCCCCGGGAGCCAGACGCCTCGATCTCCCCCAGCGCGGTCCTGGCCGAGTCCTCCGAGGAGCGGTACCCGAGGGCAACGCTCGCGCCCTCGCGGCCGAGCGCCCGCGCCACCGCGCCACCGAGAGCTCCTCCGGCCCCGGTGACCAGCGCAACCTTCCCCTCGAACCGTTGGCCGTCGTTCCACTTGGCCATGCCTTCAAACCTAGCCGGTGGCAAGGCTCGGAGCGAGCCCCCGGGTGGGGACCCGCTCCACGTTCCTCAGGCGCGTGCCTGCTCTTTGACTTCCTGCGCGTTCTCCGCAGCGCTGTCTTTGAGCCCCTCGGCCTGCTCCTGGCCGGCCTCTTTGGCGGTCTGGACCGCTTCCTGTCCGACCTCTTTCGCGCCTTCGACCGCCTGCTCGGCGACCTGGCTGGCGACCTCGCGGCCGCGGTCGAGGGCCTCCTGGCCGGTTTCGACCGCCGTTTCCTTCACCTGGTCGGCCACTGGCCCGACCTTTTCGTCCTCGATCCGGGTCGACGGGATCATCATCCCGGCGAGGAAGCCGGCGGCGAGGCCGCCGATCGCGAGCCCGAGCGGGTTTTCCTGGGCGACGCCGACGACTTGGCGGGCGCTCTCTTTGACTTCGCCCCCGTCCGGCGTCGCTTCGCCGACTTTGTGCGTCGTCCCCTGGACCTGCTCGATCAGCCGCTCTCGCTTGTCCGAGATCGACTCCTTGACCCGGGTTTTGACGTCGGTCTTGTAGGCGAGCGCGTCGACGGTGTCGCCCATTTCAGCGCGCGTCTCCTCTATCTCCTGGCGGATTTGGCTCGGCTCTTGGCCCATTGCACGTCCTCCTTCACGGTTTCGACGGTTTGTTCGGGGGCCGGTGGCAACCCCTTCTTGACTCGGTCTTTGCCGGTGAGGGCCAAGACGGCGGCGATCGCGCCGTAGACGAGGGTCACGATCAGGGCCGCGACCCAGAGGTCCATCGCCTTGTCGAGCAGGGCGAGGATCATCGTCGTCAGCGTCCCCAGCGCCAGCAGTCCGACGACGGCGGCGCCGCCGAACATGCCGGCGCCTTCACCCGCCACCTTGCCTTTCTGGCTCAACTCGGCTTTGGCCAGCTCGATCTCCTTGCGGACGAGCGTCGTCGTCTGCTCGGAGAGTTCCTTGACCAGCTCCCCGGTGGAGTGCGCACGCAGCTCCTGGCTCTCCCCGTTCATGGTGCTCATCGCGCCGCGGAGGGAGTGGCCGCGGCCGGGGTCTGGGCGGGCGTGGCGGCTCCCGAGCCGACACCGGGCGCCGGCGCGCCGGGCTGGGCGGTCGGGGGTGCGGGGGTGGCCACCGGCTCGACCGCCGAGCGGCGAACCGGGACCGCACCAGTGTTCTGCGGCGTCCGCGTGCCCGAGCCGTTCCGCTGCTGGTAGCGGTTGCGGCTGGACGCCTTCAGGAACCTCGCGGCGAGGATGCCGACGGCCGCGCCCCCGGCGAGCACCGCCCACGGGCGCTGACGGCCGAAGTCCTCGACGTCTTCGAGCATCCTGTCGGGGCCGTTCTCCTTCAGGTACGAGCCGACCTTCTCGGTCTGCTCGGCGGCCCGGTCGGCGAGTTTCGCCGGCGTGTCCTTGCCCTGTTTGCGCAGCTCCTCGCCCACCGAACGCAGGTCCTGGGCCGTACTGGCGACCCGGTCTCCCGCCTGGGTGGAGCGGTCGTCGATCTGCTGGCGAATGCTTTCCTGCGCATTGCCGGCCGCCTCGCGCGCTTTCTCCTGCGCCTGGCCAGCGACCTCCTGCGCTTTTTCCTGCGCTTCGCCAACGCTTCCGTCAGCCATCTTTCGTCCTCCAGTTGTCGGATCTCGAATTACCTTGACCGGCGGTCAGGTCCGAGGTTCGTCAACCTCGCCACTCCGCAGTCACTGTTCCCCAAGATCGGCTCGAACCTAGGCGAGACGGCACGACATCGGGCTCACTGTGCGGGTACCCCTCACTGCGATAGACAAACGGCCGCCTTTGGAATCCCGCACTGCCATATTCGGCCGCTTCCTCAAGTTCGGTTGCCTCGCCTGGGGTGGACCGGCGGCGCAGATCGCGATGATCAAGCGCGAGTGCGTCGAGGAAGAGGAGTGGATCTCCGAGCTGCAGTTCCAGCGCCTGCTCGCGGTCTACCAGGTGCTGCCGGGTCCGGAGGCGCACGAGCTCTGCGTCTACTTCGGCCGCCTCCGGGGCGGCAGGCTCGGCGGCTTCCTGGCGGGGCTCGGATTCATGCTGCCGGGTTTCCTGCTGATGCTCGGGCTCTCGGCCCTCTACGTCGAGACCGGCATCGCCCAGAGCCTCGACGCGCTCTTCTACGGCCTGAGCGCCGCCGTCGGGGCGCTGGTGGCGCGAGCCCTGGTTCGGTTGGGGAAGTCGTTCATCCGCGACGTACCGCTGGCGCTGATCGCCCTTGCCGGCTTCGCCCTCACCCTCTTCGCCGGCGCCGGCTTCGTCCTCGTCCTGCTGGGCGGCGGGCTCGTCTACGAGCTCTGGCGCAACGGCCGCGACTGGCTCGGCCGGGCGAGCTCCTTCTCGGCCGGGCCTGCGGCGCTGCTCTGGATCCTCGCCGGCGCCATCACCGTCTCCCTGACCGGGCAGATCTTCCTCGAGGGCCTGAAGGCCGGATTGCTCACCTTCGGCGGCGCCTACACCGTGGTCCCGCTCCTCCACGACAGCGCCGTCGGCGGCCACCACTGGCTGACCGAGAGCCAGTTCGTCGACGGGCTGGCGATCGGCGGCATCCTCCCCGCTCCGCTGATCATCTTCGCCACCTTCGTCGGCTACCTCGCCGGCGGCCTGGTCGGGGCGCTGGTGATCACCCTCGCGATCTTCATCCCCGCCTTCTGCTTCCCGATCTTCTGCCACGGCCAGCTCGTCGCGATCGCCGAAAACGACCGCCTGCACCAGTTCCTGCTCGGGGTCGCCGCCGGCGTCGTCGGCCTGATCGCTGCGGTGACGGTGGAAATCCTCGACGCCAGCGTCGTCGACGCCTACACCGCCGCCCTGGCGATCGGCGCCTTCCTCGCCCTCAACCGCTGGCACGGGAAATTGACCGTGCTCTACGTGGTCCTCAGCTGTGGAGCGATCGGCGCGGCCCTGCAACTGACCGTTGTCTAGCCAGCGCTTCCGAGGCGGCGCGGCCGGCTGCGGGCAGGGTAGGAGCAGCCGGCCGCTGCCCCTGGGCCTCGGCGGGGGAGGTGCCCGCTCGCTGGGCTGACCGGCGCCGCAAGGGGCGGGGCACCTGGTTTTCGCCGCGACCGAGCACGACTTCGAAGATAGACCTCGGGGCACCCCCCTTGCGGAGGGTTGAGCCCGCCCTGCGACTAGTTCATCCTCTTTCCATGGGAAGGAAGGGGGCGAGCCGGGACTGGCACCGGCAACCGTCGGAATCCGCGGAGGGGATCCAGGCGATGCTGAACGCGCTGCCGGCGCTGGTCGGCTACTGGGACAGCGACCTGCGGAACCGGATGGCGAACAACGCCTACATCGAGTTCTTCGGCGTCACCCCGGAGCAGATGCGCGGCACCCACATCCGCGAGCTTCTGGGGCCGGAGGTCTACGAGCAAAGCCTGCCCTACATCGAAGGCGCGCTGGCGGGCGAGACGCAGCTCTTCTACCGGGAGATCCCGAAACCCTCGGGAGAGGTCCGCTACACCCAGGCCTCCTACATCCCTGACCTCTTCGAAGGCGAGGTGCGCGGGTTCTTCGTCCTCGTCACCGACATCACCGAGCAGCGGCGGATCGAAGAAGAGGTCGAGCGCAACCGGGCGCGGCTGGCCGAAGCCGAGCGGATCGCCCGCATGGGCAGCTGGGAGTGGGACATCCCCAGCCGGCGGCTGACCTGCTCGGAAGGGCTCTACGAGATCTACGGCATCTCCCCCCAGGAGTTCGACGGCCACTACGACGGCGGCTCCCAGTACGTGCACCCCGACGACCGCGAGCTGGTCGAGCAACAGATGCGGGAAGCCGTCGAGAGCGGCGTCTGGGTGGACCTCGAGTACAGGATCATCAGGCCCGATGGCCGCGTCCGCCGCGTCCGCAGCCGCGCCGAGCTCACCGCCAACAGCGACGGCGAGGCCCTGCGCCTGACGGGCACCGTCCAGGACGTGACCGAGCTGCATGCAGCCGCCGAGGCCCTCCACCAGACCGCCAGCGACCTCGGCCGCCGCGCCGCCGCGCTTCGCCCCTCCCGCGACCTTCGCAACGGCGGGGATCTCAGCAAAGCCCTCTCCCCCCGCCAGCTCGAGATCCTCGCCCTCGTCGCCGAGGGCCTCAGCAACGCCGAGATCGGCTCCCGCCTCTACCTCACCGAGAGCACCGTCAAATGGCACGTCCGCAAGATCCTGCGAGCGCTCGGGGTGGCGAACCGGGCGCAGGCGGTGGCACGGTACCTGTCAGGGCGCGCCGCCGGTTAGATCAGGGAGCCTGCTCGAGCTCGCCCGCTGCCAGCAGATCCATGTCTTCCAGCATTCTCTCCCACTGGCGGTAGTAGGCGGGGTTGGATTTGCGATAGCGACTTATGAACCACCAACCTCGATCCCAGAAGTCACGAGCGGTGTGGCCGAAGAACTCCTTGGCGATCCGCTTGTGCAGCAAGCCCTCGTTGTACATCCCCCCTAACTCCTCGAACAGGTTGAGAAGCAGCAGGGAGGCGATCTGATCTCCTGCTTCCCAGGTGGTGAATTCTCTCCACGCCTCGTCAACGCTCTTGCCTTGGGCCCCCAAGCCGAACAGGTCGGCGGTCTTCTGGTGATAGGGAAGTAATTCCGGGTGGCTGAATCGGGAAGTGAAGTTGTAGGTGAGGGTCTCGCGAACCGCTGACCGAGCTTGCCGGACCTGAAGTACCGCGCCGAGCAATGCCAAGGCCGCGATCACCACCAGCGCCACCTGAGAGATGTCCGCCCAGTCCGCGAGCTTCAGAGCAGCATTAGACAGCTTCGGATCCGACAGACACAAAACGACATGTGACAAGGGGATACCCTCCCCGAAGACCTAGGTCGACGCGCGGATTGACAGCTACTGTTTCTTCGGCGGAAGCAGGATCGGCGCAGTCACGATGTACAGAGGATAGCAGCGGGCTTTCTGGCCCAAGTCAGTCGATGCCGCATATGGGGCAGCCTGGACTCGAACCAGGGACCGACGGATTATGAGTCCGCTGCTCTAACCAACTGAGCTACTGCCCCGCAGGCCGAGCGTACCGCGAGGAGCGAGGCTCAGGCGCTGAAGAGCTGGGCGAGGGAGCGGCCGACGTCTGGTGGCTCTTCCTCGCCCCTGGATGCTGCGGCGGCGCCCTCGGCAAGGGCCTTGGCGGCGTCGCCGATCTGGTGGTCGCGGCCGCCGCGGATCGTGCCGGTCTTCTTCGCTTCGGCGAGGTCGGACTCCATCAGGCCGGCCAGCTCGGCGAGGCGGCGGAGGCCGACGACGCTGGCGGTTCCCTTCAGCGCGTGCGCTTCGGCCCGCATCGTCTCGAAATCGTTGGAGCCGGTGGCGAGGCCGGCGGAGATGACGTCGCAGCGGCGCTTCGCCTCTGCGGCGAAGGACTGGAGCAGCTCCTCCTCGGTGGCGGCTTTCTCGTTCACGGGGCGATCGCCTTGTCGACGGCTTCGTGCATCAGCTTGAGCCCGAATGCTCCCTCAACCGCGTCGCTGACGACTCCCCGCCTGTCGATCGTGAACAGGTACGGCTCGCTCGGCAGGTGGAAGGCCCGCACCTGTGGCCGCACGCCTCGAGCGGGGTCGTTGTCGTTGTAGATCTCCATGTGGATGAAGGCAGCCTCGTCTCCGTATTCATGCTTTGCCTGCTCCGCCACGTCGACGACGGGGCCGCAGACCCGACTCTGGCAGAACTGCGGGGTCGCAAACAAGAGGACGATCGGTTCCTTTCCTAGCGCTTCCGCGTAATCCACCTTGTTCTGGGTGTCCGGGGGGATTCGAGTCGTGATCTTCGACAGATCATCGCCGACGTCCTGCGCGGTGGGCGTATGGATGGCCGGGGCCGGCTGCCCCGCCCGCGGTACGCGGTGGAACTCGCCCACCTCGACGCTGGGCAAAAGGCCACCCTTCAGCTCGCCGTCGTCCTTGGCGATCGCGGCGATCCGCCACCCGCCTTCCCGGGGAAAGTCGAGTTGGGTGGAATAGACGACCCTGGCCGCGTCGGCGTCCGCCGAAGTCGATTCGGCGCGGAAGGCGGGCCTGGTCGCCAAACCTTCGATCGAGGCCGGGAAGGGGCCGACGGCCGGCTGGTCGAGCGCCTGTTTTTCGGCTTTTGCCTGCTGTCCGCGGTTACCCGCCTTGGATTGCGCACCGCGCCTCGGTTCCGGGACCTTGGCGAAGTAGAGGGCGACTTCGGCATCCGTGACCTCCCCCTGGTCGCGATCGAAGACGCCGAACGGGTACCGATTCGCGCCTCGGTAGAAGACTTCGGCGGCCGGGTCGACGATCCACCCTTCGAGCGGCGCGTCGGCCGTCTTCAGGACCTGGCGCAGGGTTCGATTCTCAGCCGTGGGGAACTCGGACTTCGCCGGTGCCGGGCGACTTTCGGCGCTGTCCGGAGCGGCGTCGGTCGAGGCACCCGTCCCCGAATCGCTCCCGCAGGCCGCCAATGCGGCGCCGCTTGCGAGCAGGCAGAGCAGCGCTGGGAGCATGCGGGGGGCGCGCATCGGCGGCATGTTATGGAGAGATAGGGTGCCCGGGGTTCTCGACGAGAGGAGATGGAGATGGCGGAGCGAGCGGCACTGGTGACCGGGGCATCGAGCGGGATCGGCCTCGCGATCGCGCGAACGCTCGGCGAAGAGGGCTACGCGCTGACCGTCTCCGCCCGCCGCCCGCAGAAGCTGGAGGAGGCCGCGGACGGGCTGCGCGCCGAAGGCTTCGAGGTCGAGCCGATCCCGGCCAACATGGCCGAGGAGGACCACGTCGTCGCGATCTTCGCCGCCCACCGGCAGAAGTACGGCCGCCTCGACGTGCTCGTCAACAACGCCGGCGTCGGGATCGGGGCGCCGATGGAGGAGATCCAGACCAAGCACCTCGACATGCAGCTCGCGGTCAACCTGCGGGCGCTGATCCTCGGCACCCGCGAGGGGCTGCCGATGCTGCGCGAGGCCGGGGCCGAGCACGGCAAGGCGCTGATCGTCAACACCGCCTCGATCGCCGGCAAGGGCGGTCAGGCCTGGCTCTCGATCTACGCAGCGACGAAGGCGGCGGTGATCAACTTCACCCAGTCGACCCATCGCGAGGCCGGCGGGGGCGGGATCCAGTGCACGGCGCTGGCGCCGGGCTTCGTCGAGACGCCGATGACCGAGTTCGTCCAGGGCCAGATCCCGCCCGAGGAGATGATCCGCCCCGAGGACCTCGGCGAGGCGGTCCGGTTCCTGCTGCGGACCTCGCGCAACTGCCACGTCCCGGAGGTCGTCTTCACGCGTCCAGGCGAGGGTCTCGATACCCCCTGAAGTCGACTCGGGCGTGAACGAGCGCCTGCGGGTCCTGGTCGCCGCCTTCGGCGATGCCGGGCACGTATTTCCCGCCATCGCGCTCGGCAAAGCCCTCGCCGCGCGCGGCCACGAGGTCGTGATCGAGACCTGGGAGGAGCGGCGCGAAGCGGTCGAGGGCGCGGGGCTCGGGTTCGCCGCGGCGGAGGAATACCGGATGTTCCCGCCGCCGGATCCCGATTCCGAGGAGGGGCAGCACGCAGCGGAGGCGGCGCAGGCGCTGATGCCGCTGCTGGAGGGCTTCCGCCCCCACGTCGTCGTCAGCGACATCCTCACCCTCGCCCCCACCCTGGCGGCCGAGCGGGCCGGGATCCCGCTCGCGACCCTGATCCCCCACATCTACCCCGTCGTCGAGCCGGGCCTTCCCTTCTTCGCGATCGGGCTGCGGCCGCCCCGAACGGGGCTGGGTCGGAGGATCTGGCGCTACGGCCACGACCGGGCGCTTCGGATCGGGCTCGAACAGGGCCGGCGCGACCTCAACGTCCAGCGCAGCCGGCTCGGCCTGCCGCCGATCGATCGCTTCCACGGCGGCATCAGCCCCGACCTGGCGCTGGTCGCGACCTACCCGCAGCTCGAGTACCCGCGCTCATGGCCTCCGGGCGTGGAGATCACCGGCCCGATGACCTTCGAGCTTCCCCACCCCGACATCGAGCTGCCCCCGGGCGAAGATCCGCTAGTCCTCGTCGCCCCCAGCACCGCCCACGACTCCGGCAACCACCTGGTGCGGACCGCCCTTGCCGCCCTCGCGGACGAGCCCGTCCGGGTCGTGGCAACCACCAACCGCGTCGCCCCCCAGCGCCCGATCGAGATCCCCGCCAACGCCAGGCTGGTCGAATGGCTCAGCTACAGCCAGCTGATGCCCGCCGCCTCCCTCGTCGTCTCCCACGGCGGCCACGGCACCGTCGCCCGCGCCCTCGGCGCTGGCACCCCCGTCCTCGTCTGCCCGATCATCGGCGACATGAGCGAGACCGCGATGCGCGTCGCCTGGGCCGGCGCCGGGCTCTCTCTGCCCTGGCGCCTATGCCGCCCGGCGCCGCTGAGATGGGCGGCAAGGCGACTGCTGCAAGAGCCGAGCTTCACGACGAAGGCGCAGGAGATAGCGGCCTGGGGACGCGAAAACGACGGTGCCGCGCGTGGCGCTGAATTGGTCGAGGAACTAGCGCTTAGGAAGGTCGCAGCCGCCTAAGAAGCTCCGGGGGTGGGACTCGAACCCACAACCCTTCGATTAACAGTCGAATGCTCTGCCGATTGAGCTACCCCGGACCGCGCTACCCGGGAGTCCCAGGTGCCGAAGGCACTTTAGCGCTCACCCCACTCACGACAGCGGCCCGAGCGAGGGTGCCGATGCCCCTCCGCAGGAATGTTCGGCGATATGCAATCTGGTTATTGCGCGGCGAAGCCGCGCAGCAGTTTCTCCCCGGAGCGCAGCGGAGGGGAGGTCAATTCCGGAGGAGGGGCATCGGCACCCTCCCCCACCCGGTCAGCTCCCGACCCGCTCCGCATGGGCGATCTTCTGGACCAGCGCCGCCCGCTCGCGACTCAGCGCTGCCCGCCGCTCGTAGTCGCCGCGTTCGCCGGCTGCGGCGATCTCGCCCTCGAGCCGGCGCTGCTCCAGGAGGAGGAAGTTCAGCTCCATCGCTTCGTGGGAGGCGGGCTCCTCACGGGACATGATCACCAGTTCGGCGATCAGGCCGGCGAGCTCGGAGTCCTCGTGCGGGAGGTTCGAAGCGGGGTCCTCGGGGTGCTCGCGCAGCCAGGCGGCGGCGCGCAGGCCGGTCGGGGAGAGATGGGCGTCGGTCAGCCGCGCCAGGTACTCCCTGCCCTCGTTCGGGACCGCGATGCACATCGCAAGCAGGGCCCGCTCGCGGCGCTCGCGCGAGGTCAGCTCCCCCTGCCGGCGCGGCGGCGGGGCAGCTCCGGAGCGCTGCGGAGCCGACGCGGAAACCTGCTGGCCGCCGCCGCTGGCCGGGGTCGCCGCCACCACCCTCCCCATCACCATCGCCGGGTCGAGGTCGAGCCGCTCGGCGACGCGGCGGACGAGGTCTTCCCGGCCCGCCGTCTCCCCCATCCCCGCCAGCACCGGCGCCACCTCGGCCAGGGCGCGGTCGCGCTCGACCGGCGAGGCGACGTCGGTGCGGCTGAGGACCAGCCCGACCTGAAAGGCGGACAGCTCCTCGGCCTCCTTCAGGAGTGCCCGGAAGCGCTCGGCGCCCTCGGACGCGGCCATCATCTCCGCCGGGTCCTCGCCCGCCGGCATCGCCGCCACCCGCAGCCGCATCCGCCTCCCGGCCGCGACCCGCTGCGCCCGCAGCATCGCCTCCTGCCCGGCCGCGTCGGCGTCGAGGGCCAGCACCACCTCGTCGACCATCCCCGAGAGCGCCGCCACCTGCTCGTCGGTGATCGCCGTCCCCATCACCCCGACCGCCTCCTCGATCCCCGCCTGGCGCAGGGCGAGGACGTCGGTGTAGCCCTCTACGACGACGGCTCGGCCGGCCTTGGCGATCGCCGCTTTGCCCTGGTCGACGCCGTAGAGGATCTGGCTCTTGTGGAAGAACTCGGTCTCGGCCGTGTTGACGTACTTGGCCCCCTGGTCCTCCCGCATCGCCCGACCGCCGAAGCCCAGCACCCGGCCGCGTCGGTCGCGGATCGGGAACATGATCCGCTCGCGAAAGCGGTCGTAATCGCCGCCGCTGCGGCCGCGCTGGACGAGCCCGACCCCGCGCAGCTCCTCGACGCTGAATCCTGCCCGCTGCCCCCGCACCAGCAGCTTGTCCCAGGCGCTGGGCGCGTAGCCGACGCCGAAGCTCCGGAGCACCTCCTCCCCCAGGCCCCGCCGCGCCAGGTAGTCGCGCGCCTTGCCCGCCTCCTCGGACTCCCAGAGGTAGCTGGAGTAGAAGGCGGCGGCGCGGTCGAGCAACTGCTCGAGGCGGCGGCGGCGCTGGCGTTTGGCCTCCGCCCGCGGATCCTCCTGCTCGCGCTCCAGCTCGACGCCGTAGCGGTCGGCCAGCAGCTCCACCGCCTCGGCGAAGTTGAGCCCGTCCTTCTCCTCGACGAACTTGATCACGTCGCCGCCGACCCCGCAGCCGAAGCAGTGGTAGAGCTTCTCGGTCGGCTCGACCGAAAACGAGGGCGTGCGCTCGTCGTGGAACGGGCAGAGGCCGACGTAGCGCGCCCCCTGCCGCCGCAGGTCGCTGTGGGCGGAGATCACCTCGACGATGTCCGCCGCCTGCTTCACACGTTCGACGCTGTCGTTGGAGATCAGCGCCATCAGAAGCGAGCCTCTTCGGGGACCGTCAGCTCGGTGAACTTGGCGATGCAGAAGCGGTCGGTCATCCCGGCGATGTAGTCGGCGACCCGCTGGCAGTCGCTCGCCTCCGGGTTCCAGCTGGGGATCTCGGCCGGGTTGGCGAGGTAGTGCTCGAAGAGCCCCTGCATCGTCCGCTGGACGCGAGCGTGCTCGCTGCGCGCCTCCGGCCCCAGGTAGACGCGGTCGAACATGAACTTGCGCAGGCGCAGCATCGCCTGCCCGACCTCGCGCCCCTGCCGGATCTCCTCCGCGCCCTCGGAGTGGTCGACGATGTCGCGGACCAGGGTGTCGATCCGCTGCGAGCCGGTCGGCCCGAGCAGCTCGATCTCCTCCGCCGGCAGGTCCTCGGGCCGCAGGATCCCCGCCCGCAGGGCGTCGTCGATGTCGTGGTTGATGTAGGCGACGCGGTCGACGAGCTTGACGATCTGACCCTCCAGCGTGGCCGGCTTGCGGGAGCCGGTGTGGTTGAGGATGCCGTCGCGCACCTGCTCGGTCAGGTTGAGGCCTTCGCCCTCGCGCTCGAGCACGTCGACCACCCGCAGCGAGTGCTCGTTGTGGCGGAAGCCGCCGCCGCAGGCGTCCTTCAGCGCGGCGTCGAGCGTCTCCTCGCCGGCGTGGCCGAAAGGAGGGTGGCCGAGGTCGTGGCCGAGCCCGATCGCCTCGGTCAGGTCCTCGTTCAGCCGCAGCGCCCGCGCCACGGTGCGGGCGATCCCGCAGGCCTCCAGGGTGTGGGTGAGGCGGGTGCGGTAGTGGTCGCCCTCGGGCGCGACGAAGACCTGCGTCTTGTGCTTCAGCCGCCGGAAGGACTTCGAATGGACGATCCGGTCGCGGTCGCGCTGGAACGGCGTCCGCAGCGGGCTGTCCGCCTCCTCCCGCTGCCGCTGCGCAGGATAGGACCGGGTCGCCTGCGGGGAGAGAAACTCCTCCTCCCAGGCGGAGACGCGATCCTCGAAGGCGGCGGTGGCGGGCACGCCCCGAGTCTAGGCGGCAGCGCGCAACTGTACGTGCGCGTGGTGCTCCAAAGTCTCGCCAACTGCGCGCTCGACCTGGCGGAGCGCCTGCAACTCTGCCTCGGGCGCCTCGCTCAACGGCCTGGCCAGGCCTTCGACCATGAACCGGTGGGCTTCCTCGTTGAGCGGGAAGGCGCTGCCTTCGCAGCTTCCGCAGACGACCCCGCCGGCGGCGCCGGAGAACCCGGCCAGGTGCTCGGCCTCGCCGCAGTGCGCGCAGGAGGAGAGCTCCGGCGCGAAGCCGGCCACCAGCGCCAGCTTGATCCGGAAGGAGAGCGCCGTCTCGAGCCCGGCTGCGCGCTCCCCATCCGGCTCGTCGAGCAGGCTCAGGTAGCGGCAGAGGAGGTTGTAGGCGGGCGGGTTGGGCTCGGCCGCGTCGAGCAGCCGCAGGACCGCGTCGCAGGCGCGGGCGCCGGCGGTGAGGGCGGCGCCGGAGCTGCGCAGCCGCGGGTAGCCGTCGACGGTGGTGGCGCTGGTCACCGTCATCAGGTCGCTGCGGCCTTCGTGGAGGACGAGGTCGAGGCGGAAGAACGGCTCCAGGCGACCGCCGAAGCGGGATCGGGGCTTGCGCGCCCCCTTGGCGATGGCCCCGATCCGGCCGCGGCTCTTCGAGTAGAGGTGGAGGATGCGATCAGCCTCGCCGTAGCGAATGCTGCGCAGCACAACCGCCTCCGTCTTGACCGTAGTCCCGGCCACGAAACCAAAGATGAACGACGGATCGGACGGAACCTAGGATCGGGTGCGACGGCGCTTCGGTTTGCGCCGCAGCCTCACCTGGCAGCTCGGGCAGAAGTAGGTGGAGCGGCCGCCGACGACGATGCGGGCGATCGTCGCCCCGCAGCGCGGGCAGTCCTCGCCCTCGCGGGTGTGGACGAGGAACTCGTCCTGCATCCCACCTTTCTCGCCGCGGGCATCGCGGTAGTCGTCGATCGAGGAGCCGCCGGCGTCGATGCCCGCCTCCAGGGCGGCGACGACGGCGTCTCGCAGCGCCTCGGCGTGCTCGGGCTTCATCGAACCGGCGGGCGAGAGCGGGTGCAGCTCGGCCCGGAACAGGGCCTCGTCGGCGTAGATGTTGCCGACACCCGCCACCCCGGATTGGTCGAGCAGGAACGACTTCAGCGGCGCCGTCCGCCCCGCCGCCATCTCCCCCAGAGCCTGGGGCGTGAACTCAGGCGAGAAGGGCTCGAGGCCGAGCTTGGCGAAGCGCGTCGCCAGCTGGTCGTCCTCGAGCAGGAACGCCTCGCCGAAGCGGCGCGGGTCGGTGAACCAGAGCTCGCGGCCGCCGTCGAGGACGAAGCGCGCGCGCAGGTGTCGCTCCTCGGTCGAGCGCTCGCCCTCGTAGAGGCGCCGCCCCTCGGAGGGATCGAGCAGCTCCTCCCCCTCGCGCAGGATCAGGTTGCCGGTCATCCGCAGGTGCATGACCAGCGTCCGTTCGCCGTCCAGCCCCATCAGGATGTACTTGCCGCGCCGGCCCAGCCGCTCGATCGTGCTGCCGCTCACCGCCTCCTCCAGCTCCCCCGGCTGCACCGGCCGCGACCAGCGCTCGTCCAGCACCTCCAGTCGCTTTATCGCCTGCCCCTCGACCTCCGGCTCCAGCTGCCGGACGACGGTCTCCACCTCCGGCAGCTCGGGCATGGCTGAGTTCTACTCGATGGCGGGGGCCTGCTCGCTGGCGCGGGGGTGAGCGCTGAAGTAGACCTCCTTCAGGCGGTCGCCCGAGAGGTGCGTGTACATCTGCGTGGTCGAGATGTCGGCGTGGCCGAGCATCTCCTGCACGGCGCGCAGATCGCAGCCGCCGGCGAGCAGGTGGGTGGCGAAGCTGTGGCGCAGGGTGTGGGGGCTCATCTTGCCGGCGAGGCCGGCGTCGCGGGCGTGTCGCTGGACGATCTTGTAGAGCCCCTGGCGGGTCAGCGGTCCGCCGCGGAAGTTGACGAAGAGCTTGGCCTCGTGGCGGTCGCCGATCAGCTTCGACCGGCCCCCGCGCAGGTAGCCGTTGATCGCCGCGATCGCCTGGCGCCCGAGCGGCACCAGCCGCTCCTTCGAGCCCTTGCCGCGCGCCCGCAGGAAGCCCTCGCGCAGGTCGACGTCGCCCAGCTCCAGACCGATCGTCTCGGAGGCCCGCAGGCCGCAGGCGTACATCACCTCCAGCAAGGCCCGGTCGCGCAGCGCCGTCGGCTCGCTGCCCTGCGGCGAGGCCAGCAGGTTCTGCACCTCGGAGTAGTTGAGGACGTGCGGCAGCTTCTTCGATCGCCGCGGCGCGCTCAACGCCGCCGTCGGGTCGTCGCCGATCAGCTCGTCGCGGCGCAGGTGCTTGTAGAAGGAGCGCAGGCAGGCCGCCTTGCGGTGGATCGTCGCCGCCGAGCAGGCCGGCCGCCCCTCCCCCGTCGCCAGCTCGGCGAGGAAGTCGGCGACGTCGGCGCCGCTCGCCTCCAGCGCGTCGCGCTCGTGGGCCGAGAGGTACTCGCCGTACTGGAAGAGGTCGGTCCGGTAGGCGTTCAACGTGTTCCGCGAGAGGCCGCGCTCCAGCTCCAGGTAGGAGAGGAAGTCGAGGACGAGGCTCTCGAAGCGCGCGTCGGCACCGGGTCGCGCCGGGGCACCCGGGGACTGGGGCTTGATTGCGACCGCCATGGCCGCTGTTTCGGGTTCAGCCGTTACAACCCTTGGTCCGCAAGGGACCGTGCGAGCGACGTTCCGGCCGCTAGAGGCGCGGCGAAGAAGAGCGGGTCCTCCGCGATGTCTCGACCCATGGTTTTGGTCGGTAGACCCGAGGCCCGATAGGAAGCCAGGTCGACGGAGACGGGGTGCAGTGAGTGCATCGAATGCTCAAAGGGAGCTAGGAGATCCCGCGCTTCCTCCGGATAAGGCAGTCCGACGGGCGCTTGGAGCTGGACGAGGAGGGTGTGAGTGTGGTGGCTGAGTCCGCGGTGGCGGGGGCGCGGGTCGGAAGCGGAGAGGCGGGGTGAAACGAGGGTGGGGACCGCAACACCGAAAGCGGCGTGGACGCTGTCGAGGGCAACCATGCCGCCGTGCCCGTAGACGGTTTCGGAACCGATGATGCCCGGCCCCGGACCGATCAGGACCGTATCCCAGCCCAGAGAGGTGATGGCGGCGTCGATGGCTCCGATGGTGGTGAGCGCCTCGTATTCGCCTCCATAGGCAGGGGCCGCGGTGATGTGCCCGGCGAGAAGGTCGCGCTCGCGCAGCTCACGCACGTCCCGCGAAAGCGAACCCGGGAGCGCCCCGCCGCCCGTCTGCACGTAGCCGACGCGCACGCCCTGTCTCGCCTGCGCCACCGCCCAGGCCGCCGGGGCGAGGTGACCGTGAAGCGGCAGGACGAGCACCGGGGTGAGGGGGCGAGGAGGACGAAGCTGCATTCGCTCCACCGGCTCGACCGGGTGCTGGAGCGAGGTGTAGTTGAGCTTCATCACGTGGGCCCCGTCCACGCCGCCGCCTTCGAGGCCCCGGGTGAGGTTGACGTGGACGACGTCGAATCCACCCGAGCCGAGCTTCAGGTCCAGGGCGGCGACGTTGACGACGACCTCGTCGCCCTCGCGCATCTCCCCCAGCAGCACCTCGTCGGCCCAGGCGCGCCGGCGCTCTCCATCGACCTCGACCTCGAGCGGATCGGTCGCGACGACGCGACCGCGGCGCAGCTTCAGGCGGCCGGCCACTAGGACGCCGCCGGCGCGGCGGCTGCCCTGACGATGCCCTCGCAGACCTCGAGCATCTTGTCGAGGCTGCGGGCCGGGACCATCTCCTCGGAGGTGTGCACCGCGTCGGTGCCGTTGGAGAGGAGGATGCAGTCGAAGCCGTCGCGGCGGAAGACGTTGGCGTCGCTGCCGCCGCCGATCGCGACCCGCCGCGGCTCCAGGCCCGCCCCGCGCAGCCCCTCCTCGGCCAGGGCCAGGGCGGCCGAGTCCTTCGGCACCCGGTAGCCGCGGAACAGCTCTTCGATCCGCACGTCGACGTCGCAGCCGTGCTCGCTGGCACCCCAGGCGCAGGCGTCGGCGATCTTGCCTGCCACCGCTGCCGCCCGCTCGGCATCCAGGCTGCGGGCCTCGGCGTGGATCGCGCAGTGGCCGGGGACGACGTTGCCGGAGGTGCCGCCGCGAATCAGGCCGACGTTTGCGGTCGTCTCCTCGTCCAGGCGCCCGATCTCCATCCGCGCGATCGCCGTCGCCCCGGCCATGATCGCGTTGCTCCCCTCCTCGGGCTTGATCCCGGCGTGGGCCTCGACGCCGATGAAGTCAGCGAGGATCTTCTGCTGGGTCGGGGTCGAGACGATCACCTCCCCGACCGGCCCGGCGTGGTCGAGGACGAAGCCCGCGCTCGAGCGCAGCTGGGATGCGTCGAAGGCCTTCGCCCCCCGCAGCCCCTGCTCCTCGGCCACGGTCAGCACCAGCTCGATTCCGACCGGGGAGGGCGCTTCCACGTGCCGCGCGACCAGCTCCATGAAGACCGCGACCGCGGCCTTGTTGTCGGCACCGAGGATCGTCTCGCCGCGGCTGCGGAAGACGCCCTCGTCGTCGACCACCTCGACCTGACCCTTGTGCGGGACGGTGTCGACGTGGGCGCAGAACATCAGCCAGCCCTCGCCGGTTCCAGCCGAGCGCGCGATCAGGTTGCCCGCACCGGCTTCAGCCGCGGCCGCGGCGTCGTCTTCGCTCACCTCCAGGCCCAGCGCCCGCAGTTCGGCTGCGAGCGTGTCGGCGATCTCCCGCTCCTCCCCGGTGGGGCTGCGAATCTCGCAATACCTGACGAAGCGTTCGTGAAGCCGTGAGCTCACGGCCGGAAGGCTAACCCGAGCGGACTTCGGACTGCTCGACCTCGATCGCCTCGATCTCGCCACCGTCGGCCGGCCGTTCGCCGGCCTGACGCGCGGCGGCGCCGACGAACTCGCGGAAGAGCGGCTCGGGCCGGTTCGGCCGCGAGTTGAACTCGGGGTGGTACTGGGAGGCGACGAAGAAGGGGTGGTTGGGGAGCTCGACCATCTCGACCAGCCGCTCGTCGGGCGAGGTGCCGCCGCAGACGAGACCCTCGTCTTCGAGCCGGCGGCGCAGCTGGTTGTTTACCTCGTAGCGGTGGCGGTGGCGCTTGTAGATCACTGCCTCGCCGAAGATCTCGCGCGCTCTCGTGCCCTCGTGCAGTTTCACCGGGTCGGCCCCCAGTCGCATCGTCCCGCCCATGTCGGAGACCTCCTTCTGCTCCGGCAGCAGGTCGACGACCGGGAACGGCGTCTCCGGGTCGAACTCGGCCGAGTTGGCGCCGTCCATGCCGGCGACGTGGCGGGCGAACTCGACGACCGCGATCTGCATCCCGAGGCAGATCCCCAGGTAGGGGATCGATTTCTCCCGGGCGATCCGGGCCGCTTCGACCTTGCCCTCGATCCCGCGCTCGCCGAAGCCGCCGGGGATCAGGATCCCGTCGCAGCCCTCGAGCTTCTCCGGCTCGAAGTTCTCCGAGTCGACCAGCTCGACCTTGACCTCGACGCCGTGGTGGAAGCCGCCGTGCTCGAGCGCCTCGATCACCGACTTGTAGGCGTCGGCGAGCTGGACGTACTTGCCGACCACCGCGATCCGCACCTCGCCGCTGGCGGAGTCGGCGCGGCGCACCATCTCCTCCCATTCGGCCAGGTCGGGCGAGGGCGCCTCCATCCCGAAGTGGTCGAGGACGAGGTCGTCGACCCCCTCGGCCCGGAAGACGAGCGGCACCTTGTAGATGTTGTCGACGTCGTGGGCGGAGACCACCGCGTCGACGGGAAGGCTGGCGAAGAGCGCGATCTTGCCGCGGATCTCGCGGTCGAGCCGCCCCTCGGAGCGACAGACCAGGGCGTGCGGCTGGATCCCGATCCGGCGCAGCTCGACGACCGAGTGCTGGGTCGGCTTCGTCTTCAATTCGCCGGCATGGCCGACGTAGGGGACCAGCGTCAGGTGGACGAACATCGCCCGCTTCGGGCCGAGGTCGGTGTAGAGCTGGCGGATCGACTCGAGGAACGGCAGCGACTCGATGTCGCCGACGGTGCCGCCGATCTCGGTGATCACGAAGTCGACCGCCTGCGACTCGGCGACGATGAGGATTTTCTGCTTGATCTCGTTGGTGATGTGCGGGATCACCTGGACGGTGGCGCCGAGGTAGTCGCCGCGCCGCTCCCGCTTGATCACCGAGTTGTAAACGGCGCCGGCGGTGACGTTCGAGGCGCGGGTCGCGTTCTCGTCGGTGAAGCGCTCGTAGTGCCCGAGGTCGAGATCGGTCTCGGCGCCGTCCTCGGTGACGAAGACCTCGCCGTGCTGGAACGGGCTCATCGTTCCCGGATCGACGTTGATGTAGGGGTCGAACTTCTGCAGCGCGACCCGGTAGCCGCGGGAGACGAGAAGGCGGCCGATCGCCGCCGCGGTGATCCCCTTGCCGAGGGCCGAGACGACTCCGCCAGTGACGAAGATGAACTTGGTGTCGCCTTTGCTCCCTGGACTCATGCTCTGCCAAGCGAGTCTAGCCAGCGCAGGGGCGGAACCGAATCGATCGTCGCCGAAATAGACCGCATCTCCCCGTAAATCGTCAAAGCGAGGACCACCGCGAGGGCGACCAGTCGGGCGTCGGGCCCCAGGGTCGTCAACAGCCACACCCCGGCGATCGCCCCGATCAGGTTGGAGCCGGTGTCTCCCAGCATCGCCCGCTCCCCCAGCGTCAGCCAGGCTCCGACCAGGACCGGGCCGACGAAGATCCCCAGCAGTTCCAGGGGCAGCAAGGTCCAGGCGCCGAGGCAGAGGCCGACGGCCAGCAGGACCAGGCCCTTCTCCGCCCGCCCGGGCCGCAGGTCGAGCAGGTTGAAGAGGTTCGTCGCCAGGATCAGCAGCGCCACGTCTGCGAGGTAGCGCCAGTCTTCGAGCCCGCGGCCGGAGACGACGTAGGCGGCCAGGGCCAGCGCCCCGATCGCCTTGATCGCCCCGGTCGAGAGCGAGCCGGTCCGCAGCGCCGCCCAGTGGCCGCGCCAGCCGCGGGGCGTCCCGGACGCCTCGCCCCGCCCCAGGGAGTCGTCGAGGAAGCCGAGGAAGGCGATCCCCAGCAGGTAGGGCAGCCAGCGGCGCAGGTCGGGCTCCAGCAGGTCGAGGTCGGCCCGGTCGTCGAGGAAGGCCAGCGGCGCCAGCGCCACCAGCGCCGCGGTCGCCAGGATCGCCCCGAGGGGAAAGGCGAGCAGGGCACCCCGGTAGTTCTCCCGCACCAGCCCGGCGTCCCGCAGCCCCCTCGTCCCGGCGGGGACGATGAACAGCGAAACCGCGAAGGCCAGCGGCAGCCCCACCCAGTACACGCTCTATTCGCCTTCGGTCAGAAGGTCGGGCAGCAGCTGGTCGGCGCTGCCCTTGACGCCGAAGCTGCCGTCGGCGCCGAGCAGCGCGAAGACCGTCGCCAGCTTCCCGGCGGTCATGTCGACGTCGTCGACGCTGGCGAGGCCGTTCGCCTGGAAGAAGGAGATCGAGGAGGAGTCGTCGCTGGAGGTCTCGACTCCGACCGCCGGCCGGCGGGTAGCGGTGATCCCGTCCATCAGCGCCGTCTCCAGCTGGTTCGTCTTTTCCCGCTGCACGGTGCCCATCTCTTCCGGCTGATCGCGGACGATGATCACTCCGTCGAGCCCGCCGAAGCTGCCGCTGGCGCGCGAGAGGAGGTGGCCGCGCACGACTTCGGGCAGCGTGCCGCCGCGCACGAGCTGGCGCCCGAGCCCGGTACCGAGTTCGCTCAGGCCATCGGAGTTCGTCCGCAGCGCCGAGAACCTGGTCTTGGCGAGGTCTTCGGCAAGCCCGTTGACGTCGACCGGCTCGCGCACCACCCCCACCCCGACCAGCCGTCCACCACTCGGTCCCAGCGCCTCCTCGACTTCCTCGGTGACGGGGCTCGGAAGTCCCCCGAGCGCGACGATCGCGAAACGCTTGCCCTGCAACCGTTCCCGCACCAGCGCCGGGTAGACGCGTTCGGCGAACTCGTTGGACCGGTTGAGGTCCGCGTTCAGTTCGTCGGCCCGCGAGCGCGCATCCTGCAGGTTGCCGACGAGGCTGTGCTCCAGATCCCGGCGGGTGTTGTTGAGCGCGTCGCCGCCGAACTGGGCGCCGACCAGTAGCCCCACCGCGAGGGCGATGAAGACGGCGATCAGGGAGGTGGCGTGGTAGCGGGCGGAGTAACCCATCTGGAGCCGAAGGCTAGTGCCGCCGGCGCTTCTCGGCGCTTCAGTCGATCCCGAGCCAGATCCGGATCTTCAGCCAGACGAGTTCGAAGACGTCGTTCAAGGCCGGGGAGGTGATGACGAGGATCGTCACCAGGACCAGGAAGGCGACGACGAAGAAGGCAAGCGGCGCCAGGGTCGAGCTCGGGTTGTAGAGGCGGCTGACCCCCTTGGCGTCGACCAGGCGCTCGCCGATCTTCAGCCGCGTGAGGAAAGTCGAGGACATGCCGCCGCGCTTGCGATCGAGGAACTCGACGAGGTTGAAGTGCGCCCCCACGCTGACGATCAGCGCCGCCCCCTTCTCGTGGGCCATCAGCATCGCCACGTCCTCGCTGGTGCCGGCGGCGGGAACGACCTTGTGGTCGAGCCCCGCCTCCTGCAGTCGCTCCCGGCCCGGGGCGCGGCCGTCGGGATAGGCGTGGACGATCAGCTCGGCCCCGCAGCGCAGGGCGGCGTCGCTGGCGGAGTCCATGTCGCCGAGGATCATGTCCGGCCTCAGGCCGGCTTCGAGCACTCCGTCGGCACCGCCGTCGACGGCGACGATCAGCGGCCGCACGTCGCGGATGTAGGCGCGCAGCGTCTTCAGGTCGCGCCGATGGCGGTCGCCGCGGACGACGATGAGGACATGGCGGTCGCGGAAGGAGGCGCTGGTCGAAGGGAAAGGGATGTTCCCGGTCAGCAGGTCGGTCTCTTCGCGCACGTGGGCGACGGTGTTCTCGGCGAATTCGGCCAGCGCCTCGTCGATCCTCGCCCGGTGCTCCTGCATCTCCCGCTCCAGCTCGGGGACGTGGAGAACGCGGCCGTGCAGGACCTCCTCGTCGCCGACATGGATCGCCCCGCCGACGATCCGCACCCGGTCGCCGTCCTTGAGGCGGTCGAAGAGGCCCGCATCGGGAGCGTCGATCAGCCTGATCCCCGCCCGCGCCAGCATCAGCGGACCCGCATTCGGGTACCTGCCCTGCGAGGAGGGGGAGGCGTTCAGCACCGCTACGACGCCGGCATCGATCAGCTCCTCGGCGGCGATCCGGTCGATGTCGACGTGATCGATCACGGCGACCTCCCCGGGTCGCAGGCGCTTGACCAAGTGCTTGGTCCGCTCCCCCAGGCGGGCGACGCCTTCGATCGGAGCCTCGGACCGGGCGCCGTTCCTGCGACCGAGCAGGGGAAGACGGCGACGACTCGCGGTGGCCATCCGATGAGACTAGGCGAAGCAGGTGCGATACGACAAGGGCAGCCGGGCGCTTAGGCGGCGAGCAACTCCCGAGCGTGCTGGGTGGCCGCTTCATCGCTGTCCTCGGCCCCGAGCATTCGCCTGATCTCGGCGACCACCGCCTCGCCCTCGAGGCGCTCTACGGTGGCCACCGCCTGCTCGCCCCCGGCGCTCTTCTCCAGCCGGAAGTGGACGTCGGCGAGAGAGGCGACCTGCGGCAGGTGGGTGATGCAGAGGACCTGGCGGCCGCGACCGAGCGCCTGCAGCCGCTCGCCGACGACCCGCGCCGTCTTGCCGCCGACGCCGGCGTCGATCTCGTCGAAGACCATCGTTCCGGCACTGGCCGCCTCCCCCAGGCCGCTCAGGGCCAGCATCACCCGTGAGAGCTCGCCGCCGGAGGCGGCATCGCGCAGCGGCGCCGCCTCGATCCCGGGGTTCGGCGCGACCCGCAGCTCGACCGTCTCACGGCCGGCGGCGCCGTAGCCGTCCGGGTGAGGCTCGAGCGCGACCTCGAGCGAGGCCCCCGCCATCGCCAGCCGCTCCAACTCCTCGGCCACCCGCTCTTCGAGCGGCCCGGCCGCGGTTTTGCGGCCGGCGCTAAGGCGCCCTCCCAGGTCCGCTCGCCTGGATTCCGCCTCCGTCAGCGCGGCCTCGGCCCCGGCGCTCCGCTCCCCGGCGCCCTCGAGCCGGGCGATCTCCTCGCGGCAGCGCTCGGCGTGCGCCAGCACCGACTCGACGCTGCCGCCGTGCTTGCGCTCCAACCGGTCGATCGCGTCCAGCCGTTCCTCGACGGCCTGCAGGCCACCGGGGTCGGCCTCCGCCTCCTCGGCGTAGCCCCTCAGCTCGGAGGCGACGTCGTCCAGCTCCACCGCCAGCGCCGCGGCTCTCTCCGCGAGCGCGTCCAGCCTTCGGTCGAGACCGGCGGCGCCCTGCAACGCGGCTTCGGCCTGTGCCAGCGCTGCAGCGGCGCCGCCACCGTCCGCATCGGCACCGGCGAGGCCGGCATGAGCGATGACAGCCGCCTCGCGCAACCCCTCCGCGTGACGCAGCCGCTCGCGCCGGGCGCCGAGCTCGGCCCGCTCCTCCGGCTCGGGCGCGACCTCCTCGATCTCCGAGAGCTCATAGCGGTAGAGGTCGAGGTCGCGCTCCCGCGAGCCTTCGCGCTCCCGCAGTTCAGCCAGCTCGGCCGCCAGCCGGCCACACTCGCGGTGGGTCTCCCGGTAGGCCCGCCGCAGCTCCAGGTGCTCGGAGCCGGCGAAGCCGTCGAGGATCTCCAGCTGCGCCGAGGCGATGGTCAGGCGCCGGTGCTCGTGCTGGCCGAAGAAGGCGAGCAGGCGGCCGCCGAGCAATTTCAAATCTGCGGCGGTGGCCGCGCGTCCGGCGACGAAGGCGCTGGTGCGGCCGCCCGCCGAGACCCGCCGGCCGAGGACCACCTCTTCAGCGCCCTCCGGCAGCCGCTGCGCCAGCTCGGCCAGCTCCGGCTCCTCCAGCAACCCTTCGGGAAGGTCGAAGACGCCCTCGACCCAGGCCTCCGGCGCCCCCGGCCGCACGATCTGCGCCCGCGCCTTGCCGCCCATCAGAAGGTCCAGGGAATGAGCGAGGACGGTCTTGCCGGCGCCGGTCTCGCCGGTGATCGCGTTCAGCCCCTCGCCCAGCCGCAGCTCCGCCCGCTCGATCAGCAGGAGGTTCTCGATCCGTAGCTCTCGCAGCATGGGATCTGTGTAGCAACGCCCGCGGATCGACCCGCAGCGTTTCAGCGCAACTTGGGACCAACCAACGTCAAGACACCAGAGCGACGCCGACCAGGCTGGCGACAATGCTCGCGAACAGCGTCACGAACCCGATGATCATCGTTCGCTGCAACGAATCGAAGCGAGCGTTGGTTTCGGTTCTCAGCTCCCGGACTTCTCCTTTGAGTTCGCGAACCTCGCCCCGCACCCCGCCAATCTCCCCCCGCACCCGGCCGAATTCCTCCTTCACCTCGACGAAGCCCTTGTCGACGCTGACTTTGAGGTCGTCGATCCGCTCGTCGGTCCATCTTCCTCTCTCCATCACAGCCATGATTCAACCCTACGAAGCGTGTTGTCACGGGTGGTGCGCAGAAGGAAAATTCTCTGGAAAATCCATCGCGCGAGAGAGCGTCAGCCGCCGGCCGGCTCGCTCGGGCCGTCGGTCGGCTGGACGAAGTCCTCGGATCTGACCAGGAGGAAGCCGAGGACCGCTCCGGCGAAGGAGACGATCGCGGCGATCAGGATGATGTCGTTGAAGCCGCTGACGAAGGCGACGTCGGCGGCGTGCACGGCCTTGGCGTGGATCGCCGGCGGCAACTGGAGTTCGGCGACGGCATGCGAGCCGCCCGAGGCGACCGCTTCGCCGAGCCCATCCGGGGCGTTCGGCAGCAGCTCACTCAGCTTCGAGTCGACCCGGCCCTGGAAGACGGCGCCGAGGCCGGCGACGCCGGTGGCGATCCCGACCTGGCGGAAAGTGGTGTTGATCCCGGACCCCATCCCGGATTTCTCGACCGGGACGACGGCGATCGCCGCCTGCCCGATCCCGGGGTTGGTGGTCCCGATCCCGATCCCGGCGAGGACGAAGCCGACCAGCAGCGTCGTCCAGGTCGAGTCGATCGAGACCCCGTGCATCAGCAGCAACCCGAGGCCGACGATCGCCAGGCCCGCGCCGAGCAGGACCCTGATCGGGACCCGGTGCGAGAGCGAGCCCGAGATCGGGGCGACGACGAAGCCGAGGACCGTCAGCGGCAGGAAGCGCAGCCCGGCCTCCAGGGGCGAGTAGTCGAGCACGCCCTGCATGTAGATCGTCAGGTAGAGGAAGAGGGCGAACATCCCCGCCGAGAGGCAGAAGGCAACCGCCGAGACGCCGTTGAAGGCGGGCTTGCGGAAGAGGGTGAGGTCCAGCATCGGGTGGTCGCTGCGGCGCTCGATCGCGATGAAGAGCGCCAACAGGACCGCGGCCCCGATCAGGCAGGCGAGGATCAGCGGGCTCCCCCACCCCTCCGGGTTGCCGCGGATCAGGCCGAAGATGAGGAGGAAGAGCGCCGTGGAGAAGGTGACGAGCCCGGGGAAGTCGATCGGCTCGGGGTCCTGGGCGGAGACGTTGACGATCTTGCGCTCGGTCAGCGCCATCGCCGCGATCCCGATCGGGACGTTGATGAAGAAGATCCACTCCCAACCAAGGCTCTCGGTGACGACGCCGCCGATCAGCGGGCCCACCGCAACCGCGCCGCCGACCGTAGCCCCCCAGACCCCGAACGCGGTCGCCCGGTCTTTGCCGTGGAACTCCTGGCCGATCAGGGCGAGCGAGGTGGCGAACATGCCGGCGCCGCCGATCCCCTGCAGCCCCCGCGCCAGGTTCAGCAGGGTCGGCGTGCTGGCGATCCCGCAGAGGAACGAGGCGAGGGTGAAGACGCCGAACCCGATCGTGAACACCCGACGCCGGCCGAGCCGGTCGCCGAGCGAGCCGGCGGTGAGGAGGAAGGCCGCGAGCATCAGCGAGTAGGCGTCGACGACCCATTGCAGGCTGGAGAGGCTGGCGTTCAGTTCCCGCTGGATGTCGGGCAGGGCGACGTTCACCACCGTCACGTCCAGCAGCAACATGAAGGTCGCGACCGAGACCAGCACCAGGGTCCACCACTTGCGCTCCATGGCGGGCCACCCTAAACAACTCGGTGGCCGGGCTTGTGCAGGTTGGCGCTAAACCGCTAAGTGGCCGAACTTCTCGCGTATTCGACCGTAGAAGCTCGTCCCCGGCAGCTGCGCCAGGCGGCTAACCGAGTCGAGGAAGCGGACTTCGAGCGCGGCGCCGGCGGCGAGGTCGGCGATCTTGCCGCCGTCAACGGCGACCTCGACCGGCTCCCGCTCGGGGGCGTTGACCACATGGAGGACATCGCCCGGGGCGACGACCAGCGCCCGCGCGGTCAGCGAGTGCGGCGAGATGTAGCTGACGACGTAGCCCTTCACCCCCCAGGCGAGGATCGGGCCCTGGTTGGCGAGGTTGTAGCCGGTCGACCCTGCCGGGGTGGCGGCGACGAGGCCGTCGCAGCGGACGTGCCCGACCTCCTCGCCGGCGATCCGGTAGCTCAACTCGGCGACGCGGTCGTGGGGGCGGCGGGCGAGGGTGATGTCGTTCAGCCCCACCTGTTCGGTGCCGTCGACCTTCACCTCCAGGCCGGGCAGGTGGACGGTCTCGATCTCACCGGCGAGGGCGCGGCGGATCCCCTCCGCCGCTTCGTCGCGCTCGACCGCCGCGAGGAAGCCGACGGTGCCGAAGTTGACGCCGAACACCGGCACGTCGGTGTGGGCGTAGCGGCGCAGTGCGTGGAGGATCGAGCCGTCGCCGCCGAGGACGAGGCAGATGTCCGGCACGGTGTGTTCGGCGGTGACGTCGATCCCCTCGGAGGCGTGACCGTGCTTCTCCAGCTCCTGCTCGGTGGCCGCCAGGCGCCAACCCATCTCCTGCGCGACCTCGGCCGCGACGGCGACGGCTTCCGAAGCGCTCGGCGGGTGCGAGTGGGTGATCAGAGCCGCGGTCTTCACTCGTCCCCCTCGACGGCGAGGATCTCAGCCTCGAGATCCTCGACCTCCGGCCCGCCGCCGCACCAGACGAAGGTCTCGCGGTTCCCCTTCGGCCCCGGCAGCCCCGAGGAGGCGAAGCCGCGGATCGGCAGGCCGAGCTCGCGGGCCGCCGAGGCGACCTCGAAGATCGCCTCGCGCCGGTCGGCGGCAGCGCGGACGACGCCGCGGCCGACGCGCTCGCGGCCGAGCTCGAACTGCGGCTTGACCATCGCCAGCACCTCGCCCTGCGTCTCCAGGCACCGCACAACCGCCGGCAGGACCTTGGTCAGGGAGATGAAGGAGACGTCGATCGTCGCCAGGGAAGGCACGAACGGCAGGTCAGCAGGCTGCAGCTCCCGCGCGTTGAGACGCTCGATCACGTGCACGCGGGGGTCCTGCCGGAGGCGGACGTCGAGCTGCCCGAAGGCGACGTCGGCGGCGGCCACCCGGGCGGCCCCCCGCTGCAGGAGGCAGTCGGTGAAGCCGCCGGTGGAGGCGCCGACGTCGAGACATTCGCGACCGGCGACGTCCACTCCGAGCGCCCCAAGGGCGTTCTCCAGCTTCGTCCCGCCGCGGGAGACGTAGCGCGGCCCCTCGTCGACGATCAGGTCGGCGTCGGGTTCGACCAGATGACTCGGCCGCAGCGCCACCGGCCCGTCCTGCCCGATACGGACTTCGCCGGCGCGCACCGCGCCGGCCGCGGCCGAGCGCGAGGGAAAGATCCCGCGGTCGGCCAAAACCGCGTCTATCCGGGTCTTCTTCACGGCGGACACGCTACCGAGCCCCCCCTGGTCTGGCCTTTTATTCGAGCTTCAGAAAGAACTGGCACATTCGGCGAGACCGCTTACCGAATTTGATCTGGTCTCCTGGGTCAAACCGGGTAGACACCCGCAGAGTCCGTCAATTGCAGCAAATCTGTGACCCCACTCACACACAAGTCGCACATACGTTCGTACGCTGTTCAAGGATTCGCAAGAGGAAACCGATCAAGGAGCACGACAAGACTTTCAAGGTTGATCCCCGCGTCGACATAGGCCTCACTGCTTCCCACAGTGACGCACTCGACATCAACCGGGCTCACCTACCTCCCACGGATCCACACATATATAGAGATACATATCTCTCCTCCCTGTAGTAACCCCAGAAGCGCCCCGGCCCCCCGCCGGGGCGTTTTCTGTTGAGGGGCCAAGAATCCGCCCCGGTCCTTTCCCCGCCCAAGGGGTCAACGCTGCGCTTTTGGTCCCAGAGTCGACAACGATGTGACCACGACTTCGACCGCCTCCCTCGGGCGACCGGGTTGCCAATGGAGCCCAGGGGTAGGTTGTCCCGGAGGAACGCTCCTCACCCTGGCCGGTCGCACGTAGGCGGTTCAGAACGGACAACTTCCGGGCGACCGGCCACCTTTCCGTCCCAGCGGGGGCGATTAGGTCGCCCCGATAGAATGGGTGGAGAAGCAGTCGTTTGTTGGGTTTCTTTATCCGCCCTCCTCCTCGCGAGCGACCTCGATTCAGAGGGTGGGAAAAGTTGAGTCTCATATGAGCGAGAGCCTTGCAGCAGTCAACGGCTCGAATGACTCCGCTACCCGCGACGGCGATGTCGCCGTCGACGAGCAGTTTTCGGTTCGCGCCGAGATCTCCCGGGCGATGGTCCGCCTCTACAAGGAACAGTTCGGGCGCGGGCCGACCAAGGCGAGGACCGAGTTCGCAGGCCCCGACATCGTCGTCTGCACCCTCGAGGACAGCTTCACGCCGGCCGAGCGCCGGCTCGCGGAGATGGGGGAGCATCAGCGGCTTCGCGACACCCGCCTCTACTTCCAGCACGCCACCGAGGACAAGTTCTGCGGGGCGATCGAAGAGATCGTGAACCGGAAGGTCCGGGCGTTCAACAGCGCAACGAATACGAGGGAGGACGTCTCCGTAGAGGTCTTCCATCTGGAGCCGGACGTATCCGGTTCTGCTTGACCCAGAGCGCCGAGGTTCTGGCGCTCTGAGGTGGTCCCAATACGGGCCGGAGCTAGCGCGGTTGCTGCCGCAAAAGTGCCGCGTCACGACTTGGAGACACCCGAAGGTTTGCTGACACCCCGGCGACCTCCAGTACCCGCCGCACCTGTCCTTGGAGGCCGCAGAGGGTCATCCCGGACTCGATTCCGGCGTCGCTGAGACGCCGGTCTGCGTTCAACACCAGAGCGATCCCCGTGGAGTCGATGAAGCTGCAACGGGAGAGGTCGAGGACGATCCGCTTCTCGGCCCCTGATGCCTCGTCGAGCAACGGCGCCAGGTCAAGGGCCGTGTACATGTCGAGCTCGCCCCGCACCGCTATGACTGCGAAGCCGTCCCGCGGCTCAGAGCTCGCGCGGAATCGCTGCAGGGGAAGCGGCGGACCGGCCCCATCTCTGGAGTGGGGATCGCTCATCGCAAGATCATCTTTTGGCCCTCATTCGCTCTGTCTAACCCCGCGGTCAAGAAACCCGATTGAAAAAGATCACGTTTGCCTAGCCGCCTTCGCGGCAATCTCAAAGGGAATACGGCTACTACGCTTCACCGGATGCATCAGGCAGACAAACTTTCTCTCGATTACGAGGCCCGACCCGAAAATGTCCCGGAGGCTCGGGCTGCCGTGGCCGACCTCGGCGAGGCACTCGGCATGGAGGAACCTGCGCTCGGGGACCTGAAGACGATCGTCACCGAGGCGTGCACGAACGTGGTCAGGCATGCCTACCCCGAGGGGGAGGGCCGCTTCGAGGTGGAGGCGTCTCCCGAGGAAGGGGAACTGGAGATCGTGGTCCGAGATTTCGGTGCAGGCTTGCGGCCAACCGTGCATCGAGAGGAGACCAGCATGAGGATGGGGCTCGGCCTCATCTCCCAGCTGTCGAGCTCCTTTGAGATCGGCGCCGGCAACCAGGGTGGAACGGTCGTCCGCATGCGACTGCCACTCAGCGGCTAGCCCAAAAGCCGCTCGCGCGGAGATTACGCGCAGCAGGTTCCCTGGTCGTTCTGCATTGCTTACGGATGGCCCTGAACTCGCTGCGTCATCGTTTTCTGTTGAGGGACCCGGGCGGGGGCCTAGCATCGGTTGCTTCGATAAGGCTGCCCAAGGTGGCTCGGAATTGCACACGCGAAAAGGTGGCGCGGCTCGAACGCGCTTCCGGAGCGGGCTGGAGGCCTGCAACGATTTACTGACAGCGCCGCAGGGATTCTTGTTTGGTAGAAGGGCTTCACGTGGAACCAGGGAGTTCCAGCGGCCGGGAGGGAGAGATCTCGGCGCCAACAATCGAAAGGACCAGTCAATGAAAAGGCTACTTCTGGTCGTGGCTGCGCTTGCTGTGATGCTCGTGCCGGCCTCGTCCGCATCCGCCGAACTCACCGGCCCGTGGGTTCGCTTCAACAAATGCCCGGCGGCCAATCCGGCCGTTGACCTCTGCGTCTACGCGGAAACCACCAGCGGCCAGTTCACCGTCGGCAACAAAACCGTGCCGATCGTGAACCCGGTGATCCTCAAGGGCGGAACCCACATCGTCAACCCCGAAGAAATCCTCGGCGCCCAGGAATTCTACGCTCCGACCGATGGGCAGACGCTCTCGAAAACCCCCCAGCCGGTGCCGGGCGGCCTGCTCGGCATCACTGCGCCCACCTGGTGGCCGTCGATCCTGCGTGATCTGTTCAACGAAACGATCAACAACGGGTTCACGGGCGTCCAGGCGACGGTGGAACTCGCCGGACCGGCCTCGTCCGTGAAACTGAATCCGGGCAACCTGCTGATTGGCAGCGGCACTGCTCTCGGGATGCCGGTGAAAGTCAAGTTGAGCAACCCGTTCCTGGGCAGCAACTGCTACATCGGGTCCAACTCGAACCCGATCAAACTCAACCTGACCAGCGGGACGACTTCACCCCCGCCGCCCAACACGCCGATCTCCGGCAGCCCGGGTGAATTCGAAGGTCTCGAAGAATTCCAGATCATCGCCCAGAAAAACAACAAACTCGTCGACAACTCGTTCTCGGCGCCCGGTGCGAACGGATGCGGAGGCTTCCTGTTCTCGTGGGCTGTCGATCCGTTCGTCGACTCGATCCTCGGCACGCCCTCGGCGGCCGGCAGGAACACCGCGATCCTCCAGGGGACCAGCTACCTCGGTGGCGCCGAATACGTTCGGACCCACCAGTAGCAGCGAACCCTCGTTGAAGTTGAAAGGGCGCCCGCCTTCCGGCGGGCGCCCTTTTTCTTGCCGGGTTTCGAGACCCGTCGAAGACGCGCCTCGCGCCCCGGCCTAAGCGGCGGGCGCGAGAGATCCGATTCCCCAAGCGGATCCACACATATAGAGCGCGTCTCCCCTCCCCTGGTGATTTTCCCCAGAAGCGCTTGGCTTGTCGCCTGCTTCCTCACCGGAGAGACTGGCGCAGGCTAAACGATTGCGCCATATGGATCAATCGTCAAAAATGATTAGTGCCGGTCTGAGCCAGCGTGACCCCGCCTAGGTCAGCGCCGGCTGCGCGCTGGGGAGCGAGTTGAGCACGCGGTCGGCGACCGACTCCCCCGTCAAGCCGACCTCGGCGCGGAGCAGCGCCGGCTTGCCGTGGGTCACGTAGGCGTCGGGCAGTCCGATCCGCAGGACCCTTGCCCTCTCCCCGGGCGCCTCGGCGAAGGCGTCCTCGAGGTGCTCGAGCACCGCCGAACCGAAGCCGCCGGGCAGGACGTTCTCCTCGATCGTCACCACAAGCTCGTGCTCGCGCGCGAGCCGCTCCACCAGCTCCCCGTCGATCGGCTTGGCGAAGCGCCCGTCGGCGACGCTCGGCCTCAGCCCGTGCTTCTCGAGGATCTCGGCGGCCTCGCGGGCCACGGCGACGCCGTAGCCGTAGCCGAGCAGGGCCACACGCTCGCCCTCGGCCAGCATCTCGCCCCTGCCGATCGGCAGCAGCTCGGGCTTCGCCGGCAGCTCGGCCCCCTCGGCCGCCCCGCGCGGGTAGCGCAGCGCCGCCGGGCCGTCATGGGCGATCGCGGTGTGCAGCATGTGGACCAGCATCGCCTCGTGGCGCGGGGCCATCACGATCACGTTGGGGATCGGCCGGAAGTAGGAGACGTCGAAGGCGCCGTGGTGGGTCGGGCCGTCGTCCCCGACCAGGCCGGCGCGATCCATGGCGAAGGTGACGTCGAGGTCCTGGAGGCAGACGTCGTGGACGATCTGGTCGTAGGCGCGCTGGAGGAAGGTCGAGTAGATCGCGCAGACCGGCTTCGCCCCCTGCAGGGCGAGGCCGCTGGCGAGCAGGACGGCGTTCTGCTCGGCGATGCCGACGTCGTAGTACTGCTCGGGCAGCTCGTCGAGGAGCTTCTGCAGCCCGGTCCCCCCCGCCATCGCGGCGGTGATCCCGATCACCCTCGCGTCCGCCCTGGCCTCGGCCACGATCGCCTCGGCGAAGACCTTGGTGTACTGCGGCGGCGAGCCGGCGGCGGGCGGCTTCTCGAGCACCTCGATCCCCTCCGGCGAGTCCGTTTCGGTCACCGGGACCGGCTTCGGGGCGCTTGCGGGCTGGCCGTCGACGATCGACCTCGGCTTCGCCGCGTGCCACTCCTCCATCGACTCCAGGCCGCCTTCTTCGGCCGGGGCGAAGCCCTTGCCCTTGACCGTGTGGACGTGGACGACGACCGGGCGGTCGGCTTCGAAGGCCTCGCTCAACGCCTCGCGCAGGGCCGACACGTCGTGGCCGTCGATCACGCCCATGTAGGCGAGGTCGAGCTCCTCGAAGAACAGCCCCGGCGCCCAGTAGGCCTTGATCGCCGACTTGATCTCCGGCCCGAGCCGCTCGATTCGTCTGCCGAGGCCGAGCGGCAGCTTCGTCAGCCGGTCCTCGACCCCCTCGCGGGCGTGCCAGAGGCGCGGGTTGAGGCGGATCCGGTTGAAGTAGCGGGAGAGCGCACCGACGTTGGGCGAGATCGACATCCCGTTGTCGTTGAGGACGATCACGACCGGCGTCTGCAGGCCGCCGGCCGCGTGCAGCGCCTCGTAAGCGACTCCGCCGGTGAGGGCGCCGTCGCCGATCACCGCCGCCACCTTGCCGTCGCTGCCGATCCCCTTGCGCATCGCCTCCTTCAGCCCGACCGCGTAGCCGATCGAGGTCGAGGCGTGGCCGGCGCCCATCACGTCGTGCTCGGACTCGGGGATCGAGCAGAACGGGGCCAGGCCGTCGTACTGGCGGATCGTCGGCAGCCGGTCGCGGCGGCCGGTGAGGACCTTGTGCGGGTAGGCCTGGTGGCCGACGTCCCAGAGCACCTTGTCGCGAGGGGAGTCGAGCAGGCTGTGGAGGGCGACGGCGAGCTCGCAGGTGCCGAGGTTGGCGCCGAAGTGGCCGCCGATCTCCCCGATCGTGTCGATGATGTAGGTGCGCATCTCCTGCGCCACCTGCTGCAGCTGCGCCTCGTCGAGGCCGTGCAGGTCCTCGGGGCCTTCGATCCCGGGAAGCAGCGGCTCTCTCGTCTCGTCTTCGGTGCCCTGGGTGGGGGGCTGTTCGCTCATTCGTTCCTCGTGAAGATGTAGTCGGCCACGCGCCTCAGGTCATCCGTCTCGCCGTCGGCCTCGGCCAGCGCCGCGCTCGCCTTGGCGTGGGACTCGGCCGCCAGCTCGCGGGCCCGATCGAGCCCGAAAAGGCTGACGTAGGTGAGTTTGCCATGTCTCTCGTCGCTTCCATGTGGCTTGCCGAGCTGCTCGTCCGACTCGGTCACGTCGAGGATGTCGTCGACGATCTGAAACAGCACGCCCAACTCCTCGGCGAAACGGCGATAGGGCATTGTCTCAGGTTCGGGGGCTCCCTCCAGCAGGAGGACCACGTTGACGCTGGCGGCGATCAGCCGCCCGGTCTTCAGGGCATGCAGGGCGCGCAGGCCCTCGGCGTCGGACTCGGCGCCGATCACGTCCACGTACTGACCCCCGACCATGCCGTCGACCCCGGTCGCCGCCGCCAGCTCGCGCAGCGCCGCCAGCACCCGCGCCGGCTCTCCCGGCTGCTCGCAGAAGAGTCGCATCGCCTCGGCGAAGAGGCCGTCGCCGGCGAGGATCGCGACGTCCTCGCCGAACTTGACGTGGGAGGTCGGCAGGCCCCGCCGCAGCTCGTCGTCGTCCATCGCCGGCAGGTCGTCGTGGATCAGCGAGTAGGTGTGGATCAGCTCGATCGCGCAGGAGACCGGGAGGAAGCGCTCGGGTTCGGCGCCGAGCGAGCGGGCGGTCGCGAGCGCGAGCACCGGCCGCACCCGCTTGCCGCCGGCCAGCAGCGAGTACCGCATCGCCCCCTCCAAGCCGGCGGTCGCGCCGGCGGTCGAGAAGCTCAGGTTCGCGAGGGCGTCGTCGACGAGCCCCCGCAGATCGTCGGGGTAGCTCAAGCGACTACTCGGCGCTCGCCTGCTGCCGCGCCTCGCGGTTGGCCTCCTCGACCGCCTCGGCCGAGAGGTCCGCGGCCTCCGCCGCGAGCTGGGCGGCGACCTCGTCGCTCGCCTCCTCGGACTGCAGCTGCGCGGTGATCTCGCGCAGGCGCTGGGAGATCTCCCGCAGGCGCGCGCTCACTTGGCGGGCTCCCGCTCGCGCGCCACGGCGCCGAGGATGCCGTTGACGAACTTCGGCGCGTCCGCTCCGCAGTACTCCTTGGCGATCTCCACCGCCTCGTTGATCGCGACCTCGGCCGGGGTGTCGGTGAACTCCATCTCGTAGAGCGCGGTCCGCATCACGTTCATGTCGAGCGGCGCGATCCGGTCGACCGTCCAGCCCTTGGCGTGGGCGGCGATCACGTCGTCGAGCTCTTCGCGGTGGGTGTCGACGCCCTCGGCCAGCTCCCGCGTCAGCGAACGCGCCCCGCCCAGCAGCTCCTCCAGCGGCCGCCCGGTCACGTCGCGCTGGTAGTTGGCGAAGACGGCGTCCCGCCGCTGGTCGGATCTGCGCATAGGGGCATTGTTTCAGCGCCGGACCGCGGAGCGGTCAGGCGCGGGAGATGTACTCGCCGCTGCGCGTGTCGACCCGGACCGATTCGCCCTCCTCGATGAAGAGCGGCACCTGGACGACGACGCCGGACTCCAGCGTCGCCGGCTTGTTGCCGCCGCCGGAGGCGGTGTCGCCTTTGAGGCCGGGGTCGGTCTGGGTGACCTTCATCTCGATCGCGCTCGGCACCTGCACGTCGCTCGGCTGCTCGTCGACGAAGAGGACGTCGACCTCGGCGTTCGGCAGCACCCACTGCATCGAGTCGCCCAGCTGCTCCTGGGGGATTTCGATCTGGTCGTAGTCCTGCGAGTCCATGAACACCGCGGCGTCGCCCGAGTCGTAGAGGTAC
>Ga0307314_10000019_pt1 | contig 51940 bp, 54 predicted proteins | sample ER_DNA_204_FD_194493 | JGI IMG/M metagenome (GOLD analysis project Ga0307314, IMG submission 194493) | Bulk soil microbial communities from the East River watershed near Crested Butte, Colorado, United States - ER_DNA_204 | ecosystem: Environmental > Terrestrial > Soil > Floodplain | place...
GGTGCTCGGCTCCGGCCACCCGCAGGCCGACGTCTTCATGCTCAAGCAGGCGCCGCTGGCCTCGGAGATCGAGGAGGGGGTGGCCTTCTACGGCCGCTCCGGCAACGCGCTGATGAAAAGCTTCAAGCGCCTCGGGATCGACCCGCTGGTCGTCTACGGCACCCTCTGCGCCAAATGCCCGATCCCCGAGCCTGACCTGGCGGCGGGCGAGTGCGTCGGCCGCCTGGTGGAGGAGCTGGCGATCATCCAGCCGAAGATCGTCGTCGTCATGGGGGAGCCGGCCCTGCGCATCCTCAACGGCCTCTCGGTCCCGCTCTCCCGCCCGATCGAGCAGCGCGAGGGCGAGATCCAACCCTTCACCCCCACGATCGACGCCCTCTACGTCCCCGACATCGACGCCTCCCTGGACGAGGAGGGCGCCAAGCAGCGCTTCTGGCGCGCCTTCAAGCAGCTCGGCGACTGGTACGACGACCTGCCGCCGTACTAGGGGCTATTCCACAACCGTGAATTCGGCGGCTAGGTCGAGTGGCCTGGATTCGCCGGGAGCTTTGACGGCGGCGTTGACTTCCGTGGCGAAGCGATAGACCCCAGTTGCCGCGTCGGTCGGAATCGTCGTCTTCCAGCAGGAGGTCCTCGTTGCGGGACCGATCGAGAGTCCGATCGCCGGAACCGGCCCACCGGGGAACGCCACCGGCGGGTTCGTCCAAGCCGTCCCGTCGTTGTATTCGATCCTCTTGAACAGCCCGAAGCTGAGGCTCGCGACACCGCGGTTGACGAGCCAGGCCTGCACCTGTTCGCCCCGGTGGAAGGTTGATCCGTTGAGGAGGAAGTCGACGTCGAGGCTCGGCCGCAGCACCCGGAAGTATCCGCCGTATCGAGCCAATCGTTTGCCGCTCTCGTTCTCGAAGACGATTTCGAGTCGGTAGATCGCGGGCTTCCCTGAGACCCTGAAGTCGAAGTCGGCGCTGCGCAGCCTCTTCACGTGCCTTTCGATCGTTCGCGGCAGGCCGACGCGGTGGCCTCGGCGGTCGAGCTCCAGCAAGCGTGAGGTCACCTGCCAGTCGAGTCGCCGGCTGGCGGAGTTGCCCTCTTCGTAAGGGGCGAACATGAGCGTGAAGCCCCGGTGTCCGGGCCCCACCTGCAGGAGACCGGAACCATGGTGGAGCAGAAGGACCTGAGCTGGCGCGAAGCTCGGATGTTCATCGAGGGGGAATGGGATTGCGGGCAGGCGCGTGAGCACCTTCGTGTAGTCGCGGATCACCTGCGAGTCGCAGAAATCCGCCCTCGCGGGCGCGGCGGAAAGCCAGAGGCTCGCGGCCAGCGCGAGTGCGCCGAGGACCCGCAGCCGACCCCTTCCCCTCCTGCTCAGGAACATCTGCGGCAAATCTATCCCATCACTCGTGAGGCGGGCCGCCTTTGCGCGGGGTGTCGCTGGGGTTCCCGGCGTGCTTGGCCGGGTGCATTTCGCCTTCCGGTTGCTCTTTCCGCTCGCGCTTCTCGTCGCCGCCCCTCGCGCCCGGATCTTTGATCGCGGCGGCGGCGGCTTTGGCCTTGTCGCTGAGGCTGCCCTTGCCTTTGGCGACCTTTTTCAGCTCCTCGGCGTCGGCTTTGAGGCTGTCCATGCCCCCGCGCTTGTCGATCGTGTCTTTGGCTTTGTCGGCGAGCTTCTTGAAGTCCATGCTTCCTCCTGGCAGTAGCGGCGTCTCCCGCCCTCTTACCCGCCAGGGGAAACTCAGCGCGGAGGGGCGGCGGACTCGGCAAGGGCGGTCATCGGATCGACCTTGGCGGAGGCGAGGCCGCGGACGACGATGGTGTCGAGGGGGCCTTCGTAGGCGCCCAGCTGCTGCTGGGCGTCGGCGCTGTCGGGGGCGGCGACGCCGACGGTGCCCTCGGGCTCTTCGAGGCGGTCGAAGTGGTCGCGGTAGCCCTTGTGGAGGTCGCGGTAGAAGGACTCCTCCTTGGCGAGGCGCTCGGCGGCGTCGGGGCCGACGGCGGTGCGGACGTAGCCGAAGACGGGCGGCGTGGGACGGCCGGCCGCGGCGGCGCCGGCTTCGACCTTCTCGCGGGCGCCGGCGGCGAAGCCGGGGGTCATCCAGTTGAAGAAGACGCCGTCGTAGGAGCCGCCGCCGAGTTCGCACATCTTCGGTCCCATCGCGGCGAGGACGAGCTTGACGCCGGGCAGCAGCTCGCGCAGCTGGGGCAGCGCCTCGCGCATCTTCGTCAGCGGCTTCCTGGTGAAGCCGGCGCCGACGCCGAGCCAGAGCTTCGAGCGGTCGATGCCGAGCTCCTCGACGTCGGCGGCGATCTGCTCGGGCGGGGTGCGGTCGAGGGCGATCACGGCGACGCCGAGCTCGATCTCCGGCGCCGCGGCGGCGAACTCGGCCAGCGTCGCCAGGCCTTTCGCCCCCGGGTGGTCGTTCGACCAGATCGAGCCGTAGCCGAGCTCGGCGCAACGGGCCGCCAGCGGCCGTGCCACCTCCGGGTCCAGCCCCGCCGCCACTCCGAACGCCCTACTCGCCATCGCTTGCCGCCTCCTCCGCTTCGCGTTTGAAGGCGGCTACCCGCTTCGGGTCGCGCTCGAAAAGCGCCACGCACTCGATGTGCGGGGTCTGGGGGAACATGTCGACCGGCCTCACGCGCGCCAATCTATAACCGGCCTCCGCGAGCTGGGCGGCGTTGGGGGCGAGCGTGGTCGGGTTGCAGGAGACGTAGACGATCTTCTGCGCCTCGCACTCGAGCACCCGGCGGACGATTTTCTGCGAGAGCCCGGCCCGCGGCGGGTCGACGACGACGACGTCGGGCTTGCCGGCCTTCTCGACCAGCGGCCGCACCCCGGTGCGCGCGTTGCCCGCCATGAAGTGGGCGTTCTCGATCTTGTTGCGGCGGGCGTTTCGCTCGGCGTCTTCGATCGCCTCGGGGACGATCTCCAGTCCCCAGACCTCGCCGGCCTGCCCGGCCATCGTCAGCCCGATCGTGCCGATCCCGCAGAAGAGGTCGAAGACCCGCTCGCGCCCGGAGAGGCCGGCGAACTCGGCGGCGACGGCGTAGAGCTTCTCCGCCATCTCGGTGTTGGTCTGGAAGAAGGCGCCGTGGGACATCTCCAGCTTCAGGCCGGAGAGCTCCTCCCGCAGCCGTTCCTCGCCGAGCACTCCGGTCGGGCCGTCGCTGCCGCCGGCATTGGCCTCGACGATCGTGTGCAGGTCGACCGGTGGTCGCGGGAAGCGCGCTTTCACCGTCACCAGCCGCGTCTGCACCTGGCCGGTCCGCCGCCCCTCTCGCACCGCGAGGTTGCGGAGGACGCCGCGCTGGGAGCGGCGGTCGAAGGCTGGGATCGCCTCGGCCCGGGCCCACTCGCGCACCGCGTTCCGCGCCTCGTTGCCGGCGGCGGTCCCGAGGTGGCAGTCCTCGACATCGACGATCAGGTCCCAGCGCCCGCGGGCGTGGAAGCCGAGCGCCAGCTTGTCGTCATTTTCGCCGAAGGAGTATTCGAGCTTGTTGCGGTAGCGCCACTGCTCCGCCGCCGGTTCGATCTCCTCCAGCTCGTAGCCCTCGAGGCCGCCGATCCGCGCCAGCGCCTCGCCGACCTGCTCCTGCTTGTAGGCGAGCTGGCGCTCGTAGGGGAGGCCCTGCCACGGCGCCCCGGGGCAGGGCTCGCCGCCGTGGACGCAGACGTCGGGCAGGCGGTCGGCGCCGGTGTCGAGCAGCTCGACGGTCTGCGCCTCGGCGAACCGCTTCTTCGCCTTCGTCACCTCGGCGCGGACCCGGTCCCCCGGCAGCGCTCCGGCGACGAAGACGACGAGGCCGTCGCGGCGGGAGATCCCTCGCCCGCCGAAGGCGAGCGAGTCGATCTCCAGCTCGAGCTGATCTCCCCGCTTTATGGCAGTGCTTTGCGCGCCTGGTTGACCAGCCGCTCGAGCTCTTTGATCAGCGTGTCGCGCTGTTTTTTGCCCCGCTTGACGAGTTCCGAGAGCAGTTTCTCGGCGTCGGTGCGGGTCATCCGGCCGCGTTTGACGGCGTCGTCGACGACGTCCTGGATGCGGTCGCGGCTCAGGGTCACGTTCTGCTCGAGCGTTTCGCGGAACTGGGCGACGCTCTTGTCGAGACCGCTGGTCGCTTTGCTAGAGGCTTTGCCTTTCGAGCTTTTCCTGGCGGAGCTTTTTTTCGAGCTCGATTTGGATTTCGAGGAAGCTTTCCTGGCCGTTTTCGAAGCCGCGTTTTTGGCTTTCGTCGCTTTGCCTTTGGCTTTCGATTTCGCCGATTTCGTCGCTTTGGCCGATTTCGTCGATTTCGATTTCGCGGCGGCTTTTGCTTTTTTTGCTTTGCCGGTCGCTTTTTTGTCCGCCATCTAGGTGTGCCTCCGTTGTCGGTTGTCCCGTCGGTGGGACCCGACTATCTCAATTCGGCAGGAGGTGTGGCTCGGCGGCGCGGAAGCGTGCCTGCACGGGGGCATGGTCGGAGAGGCGCAGGGCCCTTCCCTCCAGCGGCAGCTCGCGCTGCTCGGGCGGCCAGCGGGTCGGCAGCTCGAGCACCTCGAGGCCGCGGCAGAGGATGTGGTCGATCGCGTCCGGGGCCGTCGGCGCGGCCAGGCCGAACTCCTCCTCCAGCTGCTTGAAGATGCGCGGGTTCTTGCCCGGGCGGAGGTTGAGGTCGCCGCCGAAGATCAGCGGCGCGCCGCCGGCCCACTCCAGCGCCGCACGGGCCGCCTTCTCGACGTCCTTTGCCGCCAGCTGCGGCCAGTCGTTGGTCGCGTGGAGGTTGGCGACGCAGAGGCCGGAGGCGGTGCGGACGAAGCCCATCGCCCGCCGCTCCGGCTCGCCTTCGTGGATCGCCATCTCCCGCCGCTCGGCGATCCCGCCGAGCTTGCCGGGGACGCGGACGAGGATCAGGTTCGAGCCGCCCTCGCCGGAGGCGAGCAGGTCCGGGTTCCGGCGGGCCAGCAGCCCGCGCAGGGGGCCGAGGCTGTTGCGCGAGGTCAGCGTCCGGTGCCACTCGGCCCGGCAGGCGCGGGCCAGCGGCTCGGCGAAGCGCGGCGGGCACTCCTGCAGCATCGCCACGTCCCACTCGGCCCCCGAGAGCAGCGTCGCGAACTCCTCGGTGAGGTCGCGGTTGACCTGGACGTGGGTCGCGTTGCGCTCCTCGAGGCGGAGCAGCCGGGAGCGCCAGGTGCGCAGCCCCGGGTCGGGCGGGAAGTCCCGCCCGTGGAAGAGGTTCCAGCTCAGTGCGGTCAGCTCCACCGCCGTAGTATCCGCAAGCTTGGTGATCGCGAAGCGAAGCGGGGCGCACTCTTGACGAATTTCATAACCGGCGAAGAGCTCGGGGCGTTCGAGCTCGGCAAGCTGCTCGACCGCGCGGCCATTCTCAAAGCGGCGCGCCAGCAGGGACCGGTGCCCAGATCGCTTGAAGGCCGCAGCGTCGCGCTCGTCTTCGAGCGCCCCTCGACGCGGACCCGGATCAGCTTCGAGGTCGGGGTCGCCGAGCTGGGCGCCCACCCGGTCGTCCTCCGCGGCGAGGAGATGCAGCTCTCCCGCGGCGAGTCGGTCGCCGACACCGCCCGCGTCCTCTCCCGCTACGTCGACGCGATCGTGATCCGCTCCGGCTCCCATGAGACCGTCGCCGCCCTCGCCGAGGCGGCCGAGGTGCCGGTCGTCAACGGGCTGACGCCGCTGCACCACCCCTGCCAGGCCCTCGCCGACCTGCTGACGATGCGGGAGCGCTTCGGCGACCTGCAGGGCCTGCGCCTCGCCTACGTCGGCGACGGCAACAACGTCGCCCGCTCGCTGGCGGTCCTCGGCGAGCTGGCCGGGGTCGAGGTGGTGGTCGCGGCGCCGGCGGGCTACCAGCTGGAGGAGGGGCACGGGGCGAAGCTGACCGCCGACCCGCGCGCCGCCGCGGCCGGCGCCGACGCCCTCTACACCGACGTCTGGGTCAGCATGGGCGACGAGACCGAGGCGCAGCGCCGGCGCGCCGACCTCGCCCCCTTCCGGCTCGACGGCGACCTGCTCGCGGCCGCCAAGGAGGAGGCGATCGTCCTCCACTGCCTGCCCGCCCACCCCGGGGAAGAGATCACCGCCGAGGTCCTATATGGCGACCGCTCGGCGGTCTGGGACCAGGCCGAGAACCGGCTGCACGCGCAGAAGGCGCTGCTGGAGCTGCTCGTCACCGAGGACCGCTAGCGCGTGTACCCCGAGATCCACCTCGGCCCGCTGACCCTGCAGACCTTCGGGCTGATGTTCGCGCTCGCCTTCCTCGCCGCGGGGGCGCTGATCTGGAGGCGCTTTGAAGAGATCGGCAAGCCGCCGGACTGGGCGTATGAGATGGGCTTCGCGGCGCTGGTCGGCGGGGTCGTCGGTTCCCGCCTCTACTTCATCGTCCAGAACTACAGCGAGGTCAAGGACGACCTCCTCGGCAACCTCTTCAGCGGCTCCGGCCTGGTCTGGTACGGGGGCGCGATCGGCGGCACCGTCGCCGTCCTGCTCTGGGCCCGGTACCGCGGCTTCCTCGGCCTGGCGCTGCTCGACGTGGCGGCGCCGGCGCTGGCGCTCGGCTACGCGATCGGCCGCTGCGGCTGCCAGCTCTCCGGCGACGGCGACTACGGCAAGGCCTGGAACGGGCCCTGGGCGATGTCCTATCCCGACGGGACCGTGCCGACCGACCAGACCGTCCACCCGACGCCGATCTACGAGACGCTGGCGATGGGGCTCGGCGCCTGGATGCTCTGGCAGCTGCGCGACCGGGTGCGGCCGGGGATCCTCTTCGCCATCTACCTGCTCTACGCGGGGGCCGAGCGGTTCCTGGTCGAGTTCCTCCGCCGCAACGCCACCGACGCGATCGGGCTGACCACGGCGCAGCTGGAGAGCCTGGCGATGATGGCCGCCGGGGCGCTCTGGATCGCTATCGTGAGCCGCCGCTATGGAGGCATCGCAAGGCCGGGGGCGAATGGAGTGGCTCGCGCCCGGGCTTAGTCACTCACGCGGGGCCCGATCACTGGTATCTTGCGCAAAATCTTTGGAGCGGTTATGAGACGGGAGGATTGGCGGTAATGGCGGCTATCGACGTTCAGAGCGAGGGGCCTTCGGCTCGCACCGTGGGAGCGATCCTCGACGACGCGGCAGAGCGGATCGCCGCCGCCGGGGTCGAGGACTCCCGCACCGAGGCCGAAATCCTCGTCGCCGACGCGCTCGGCGTCGCGCCCAGCGAACTCAGCGTCGAGAGCGCCGGCGAGGTCGACGCCGAGGCGGCGGCGAAGATCGAGCGCAACGTCCAGCGCCGGGTCGAGCGCGAGCCGATGGCCTACATCCTCGGCCGCGCGCCCTTCCGCAACCTGGAGATCTACGTCGACGAGCGTGTGCTCTGGCCGCGCCGCGAGACCGAGCTGCTGGTCGAGGTGGGGACGACGCTGCCCGAGGGGGCGCGCGTGCACGAGGTCGGCACCGGCTCCGGCGCGATCGCGCTGGCGCTGCTGTCGGAGCGCCCCGACCTGAAGGTGACCGCGTCGGACCTCTCGCCGGAAGCGGTCGAAGCGGCGCGCGAGAACGCCGAGCGGCTCGGGCTCGACCTCGAGGTCACGGTCGGCAAGGGGTTGCCGGACTCGGTCGAAGCCGAAGAGGTCGACCTGGTGATCGCCAACATGCCCTACGTCACCGACGAGACCATCTTCGAGCGCTCGCCGGAGATCCAGAAGGAGCCGCGGATGGCGGTGACCGGCGACTGCGGCGAGGACGGCCTCGGCGTGATCCGAGGGGTCATCGCCGAAACGCCCTCGGGCTGGAAACTGGCGATGGAGCACGACACCCATCACGGGCCGGCGATGCGCGAGCTTCTGCGCGACGCGACTACCCTTCAGGACTATGAAGGTGACGACCGAGTCACCGTCGGCTACGCACCCTGAGCTGAACGCCGGCGATGAGTGAGGCACCGACGGGGGCGGAGGCGCCCCCGCAGCCGGGCGACCGCTCGGTCGCCGTCTCCACCGAGGAGCAGCGCCGGGCCAAGGTCGAGCGCCTGCGGGCGGAGGGGATCGATCCCTACCCCCACGCGTTCCCGGGACGCACCCACGTCGAGGAGATCGAGGCGAAGCACGACCCGGCCGAGCTGGGGGAGGGCGAGCACGAGGAGTGGGTCTACCGGGTGATGGGCCGGGTGACCGGCAAGCGCGGGCACGGCAAGACCGCCTTCCTCGACGTCCGCGACATCACCGGCACGATCCAGGCTTACGCGCGGCGCGACGTCCTCGGGGAGGAGGCGTTCGCGCGGGTCGAGGAGCTCGACATCGGCGACCTGGTCGGGGTCGAGGGACCGCTGCACGTGACCAAGCGCGGGCAGCTGGCGATCGGCGTCCGCGAGTGCACGCTGCTGGCGAAGGCGCTGAAAGACCCGCCGGACCTCTTCCACGGGATCTCCGATCCGGAGACGCGCTACCGCCAGCGCGAACTCGACCTGATGGCGAACGCGGACTCGCGGGAGATCTTCAAGAAGCGCAACGACCTGCTGTTCGCGATCCGCGGCCACATGCACGAGCGCGGCTGGGTCGAGCTGGAAACGCCGGTGCTGCAGCGGATGACCGGCGGCGCCGCGGCGCGGCCGTTCGTCACCCACCACAACGCGCTCGACCGCGAGCTGTTCCTGCGCACGGCGACCGAGCTGTATCTGAAGCGGGCGATCGTCGGCGGCTTCGAGGACGTCTACGAGTTCGGCAAGTTCTTCCGCAACGAGGGGATGTCGCCCCAGCACAATCCCGAGTTCACGATGCTGGAGATGTTCGTCGGCGGCGCCGACTACAACGGCGTCATGGAGTTCATCGAGGTCCTGGTCGCGAGCGTCGTGCAGCAGGTGATGGGGACGACGGTGGTCGAGCGCGACGGGGTCGAGATCGACTTCGCGGCGCCGTGGCCGCGGGTGCGGCTGCGCGACGAGCTGCTGCGGGAGATCGGGCTCGACATCTACGAGGCGAGCCGGGACGAGCTGGCCGAGGCCGCGGGCGACGCGGTCGGCCCCGACGACGACTGGGCCGGTGTGGTCGACACGCTGCAGGGCAAGTTCGTCGAGCCGAAGCTGATCCAGCCGACCTACGTCATCGACCTGCCGATCGACATCTGGCCGCTGGTCAAGGTCCACCCCGAGAGCGACCGCGTCTGCGAGGCCTTCGACGGGATCGTCGCCGGGATGGAGATCGTCGGCGGCGGCACCGACCTCAACGACCCGGTCGAGCAGCGCGAGCGCTTCATCAAGCAGCGCGAGCGGCAGGAGAAGGGGGCCGAGCCCGACCCGCACCCCCACGACGAAGAGTTCGTGCGGGCGCTCGAATACGGGATGCCCCCGGCGAGCGGCTGCGGGCTGGGGATCGACCGGCTGCTGATGATCATGACCGGGGCGAAGACCTTGCGGGACGTGATCATCTACCCCGCGATGAGGGAGCTGAAGGCCTCAGACTGAGCGCAGCAGGCCGCCGTCGATCGGGATGACGGTGCCGGTGACGTAGGCGGCGCGCTCGGAGCAGAGGAAGGCGACGAGGTCGCCGTACTCCTCGACGGTGCCGAGCCGGCCCGCCGGCACTTCCTCCCGGGCGGCCGCTTCGACCTGCTCGATCGAGCCGCCGAGCTCGGCCATGCGGTTGGTGGCGAAGCGGCCGGTGGCGACGGTGTTGACCGTGATCCCGTCGCCGGCGACCTCCCGCGCCAGCGTCTTCAGGAAGCCGACCGTCGCCATCCGGTGCGCGTTCGAGAGGCCGAGCGCGGGGTTGATCTCGATCGTCGTCGTCGAGCCGACGTTGACGATCCGCCCCCAGCCCTCGCCGCGCATGCCGGGGACGACGGCGCCGGCGAGCACACGCGGCGCCAGGACCAGCGAGCGGTAGGCCTCCTCCCATTCCTCGAAACCGTGGTCGAGCGCCCCGCCCGGCGGCGGCCCGCCGGTATTCGTCACCAGGACGTCGACCGACCCCAGCTCCTCGGCAACCTCGAGCGGCAACCGCGCCAGCCGTTCCAAATCGGTGGCGTCGGCGACGAAGGCCGTGCCGCTCCCGATCTCCGCCACCGCCTCCTCGAGCCGCTCCCGCGAGCGGCTGACCAGGGCGACCCGCGCCCCCTCCCGCGCCAAAGCACCAGCGATCCCCCGCCCGATGCCCCTGCTCGCGCCCATCACCAAGGCGACCTTCCCCTCGATCCCAAGCTCCATCCGCAGGACTCTAGCCGCGCCCACGATGCTCAGAACCCCTTGCGCGGGTATCGTTCCAGTCGAGCGCCCGTAGCTCAGTGGTCAACGGGTCCTTTCGGGGGCCCAAAGAGCGTCGGTCTTTCAAGCCGAAGGTCGCCGGTTCGAATCCGGTCGGGCGCATTCCTCGGGAGGCCGGAAGTATTTGACTGACGCGGCGACAGGATGGCCACCGCGTCAGGGGCGCAGGGTCCAGTACCCCTGCTGATCAAGGTCAGCCGACCTTGGTGATCTGAACAGCCGGAATAGCCCGGACGGTCGTCATCGACACGGCGCTCACCTCCTCGCAAGGTCGCGCGGCGGCGCCCTTGCGGCCGCCGCTAGGCCCCGGGCGACTTTACTGGAGCGGATTTAAGCAATGTAGCCATTTCCCCGTATAAGGCTGCGCGAGTCAATTACCGTTGAGCGCTATCGGCCAATCGACTAGTTCAAGAAGCAACCGAGACAGGAGCCCCCACCATGCCCACCCGTTTTGGCAGATCGGAAGTCAGCAAAGCCGATCAGCGCCTCAGCAAGGCGTTGAGCCACCCGCTGCGCGCCGAATGCCTGACCATCCTGAACGCCCGGGTTGCGAGCCCAGCCGAAATCGCCCGACAACTGGACGAGGAAGTCGCGAACGTCAGCTACCACATCAAAGTGCTCCTCGAGTTGGACTGCATCGAGCTTGTCGACACCAGGACCGGCGGGAGCGCTCGCGGCGCAACGGAGCACTTCTATCGCGGCGTCGCGCAGAAGTACCTGGATGACGACTTGTGGGCAAAGCTGAGTCACCCCGTACGGAACGGCATCAGCCTGACCGCGATCCGGGTCATCGTCGGCGCGATTCGCGATTCGGTGGAAGCGGGCATATTCGACCGGTTGAAGGACCGGCATGTCAGCGTGGTCACCTACCAACTCGACGGCGACGGCTGGGACGAGATGAAAGCGCTCTACAAAGAAACGTTAGAGCGGGGGATGGCGATCGGCGCCAGGGCCGAAGGCCGGATCGCCGAGCGCAAGCATCGCGGCAAGGTGCGCCGGATCACTTGCAGCCTGCTTGCCCATGAGTCCCCGGAGGGCTCCCCCCGCCGGCACGAACTCGGCGAGGTGACCGAGGGTCGCCCGGAGTGAGGGCGGAGGGCCTCGGAGCAAATTGTCCAGGTTCGACTCCCGTCGGACGCATCACTCCACAAGAGCCTGCTGGATGAACCTGCTCTTGCCCTCCGTGTAAGCCTCACGATCGTCGCGATGACGCTCGGCGAGCCGACGCTTCAACGCCGTGTAGTCGGCCGCAAGCCGAGGATCGGCGCGGAGGCGGTCGCGGAAAGTCAGCTCGTCCCGGTAGCGCCGAGACCCAAACGGCACGAGGTGCAGGTGATGAGTCCGCCGGGCAGGATCCGGCTTGCAGAACCAGTGCATCTCGTCGGGCAGGTAGGGCGCGTAGAGGTAGCCGAGATCCGCTAAAGGCTCGAAGCACCCACGAGCGGTCCCGAGGCTGCCCACCCCCGCCAGGATGTCGATGATCGGCTTCGCTTCCAGGCCCGGCACGGCGGTGCTGCCGACATGGTGGATCCCGCCTCGGACCCACGCCCCGATCGCTTCGGCAAGGAGTGACCGCTCGAGCTCGAACCGAGAGGGCCAGCTCGGGTCCGGCGGGACGAGATGAATCGGTTCGTTCGAAGGCATGCCGGCGACTCTAAGCGGCATGACGGCCCATCTTCGAGCAAGAGTGATGTAGCGGATAGCCGCTCGGGACAACCGATTTTGGATACACGGCTTCGCTGTGCGGAGGCCCGCCCGTGGGGGACCTTAGGTCTTCTGGAGGCGTTCCAGCTTCAGCCGATGCAACGCCTTCTGGTCTGGACAGAGGTGGCATGCGGCGTATCGACCCCGCCGACGTCGAGGACTTCCTCGCTTGCCACAGGGACGAGCGTCATGAGAGGCGATTCGCCGGTCAAGCGCCGCAACCCATCCGGGCAGGTCGTATGGGTCGCGCTACACCGGGAGGGACGGCAAGCGCCACATCGCCAAGCCGACCTGGAACCGCGGCAAAGGCACCTTCAGCCGGAAGGCCGATGCACAGAGAGCCATCGACGAGGCATACGAGCTTTCGGATCGGCCGGACACGCTCGGCGACGACGCCGCCACCTGGACCGAGCGCCACCCGCGCTTCGAACGCACCAACACGACGAACGACCACCGCATCGGCCCGCGTTGCCGACGTGGAGATCGAGGGCATCCCCTTGAAGGACTGGCCGCTGCGCGAGCTGCGCCGTCGTCACACGCTCGCCCTGGTCGATCACATGCTGAGGACTGAAGGTCGAGCCACCACCGGAGCAGTCGGCATCCTCCGCGCGCTGTCCGCGATGGCCGAGGACGCGATCACCGATGAAGTCTGCGACCTCAACCCCTTCAAGGGCATCCGCATTCGGGCGAACGACCCAAGGGCTCAGAAGAAGCCGAGACCGATCCGCGTCTTCAGCTTCGAGGAGATGCACCGCTTCGCCAAAGCGGCTGGACGCTACGAGGCGATGGTCCGCGTCTTCACCGGCTGCGGCCTGAGGCTGGGGGAGGTGCTGCCGCTACGCCGCGAAGACTTCGACGGCGACACGCTCCAGGTCCGCCGCACCGCCCACGAGGGCCAGATCCTCGAGGGGACGAAGACCGACCACGGCGAGCCCGACGCCGGCCGCGTCGTCCCCGCCACCCTCGCTGGATGCTCGAAGCGCAGATTCAGCTCAACGGCCTCGACTGCGAGCTGCTCTTCCCGACGCCCCGCGGCCGCCTCTGGCGTGAGCGCACCTTCTACCGCGACCTCTGGAAGCCAGCCCAAGAAGCCTCCGGCGTAGACATTCGCCCACGAGTGCCGCCACAGCTATGTCACGCACCTACGGGCTTCTGGCATTAACGATGCCGATCTGGCTGAGATCGCAGGGCATCGGGTCGAGACGATGCTGGCGCGATATACGCATGCTGTTGGCGAAAGCTTTGAGGCGGTGAGAGGCGTTATCGGCTAAGGCGCCTACCCCAAGGCCTTGCGGGACTATCCGAGGTGGCAGCCTCCTCGGTTCCGGAGTCTTTTGACGCCACCACGACAGCCGTGATCTCCCTAAGGGCGACGCACTTCTAAATGAGAATTGCGGAGGGTGCGTCAACGGAATCCAGTCAATGGTCTGATTGCCCGATAGGATGCTGCGCATTCTCCCCTGGGGCCATGCCATCGCAACTGAACAAAATTAGGCTTCCTCACCCAAAGAGGCTCCGGTTGGAGCATTTCTCGCTCTACTCACGCGAGCCAGACATCGACATTACCTTCAACGATGGAGTGTTCTGCTTGGCGGGAGCTAACGGCTTGGGGAAGTCCACGTTTCTGGCTGCCCTCAACTTCGGGATCACGGGAGTTGTCGCTGAGCCAGGGCGGAGCTTCACGACGGTTCCAAAATGGCATCGAGATTCTCAACCGTACTCCGAATCCTTCTTCAAAGGACGAATCAAAGACAAGGATGTCGACCTCGCTCAAATTACCGTTGACTTGAGTGTCGGGGACCGGCTGTATCGCATAACTCGAAGTCCTTTCGAGGCCGCAGCCCTAACTGCACTGGACATCGTTGCCGATGATGGAGAATCGATAGCAGCGGTAGCAGAGGCGGATCGCTTATCGGATAGCGACCGTCACAAACTCTATGAGCGGCAGATCACGGCGGATTGTGGATTGGACGAATTCGCTCAACTAGCATTCCTGCAGCACTTTATCCTCACCTTTGATGAGCAGAGGCGTCTCATCTTTTGGGACGAGGATGTTGCACGAACTGCTCTTTACATGGTCTTCGGTATCGATGCAAAACGAGCTTCAAGAGCCGACACTCTTGCCAGCAAAATCTCAAAAGCTGACTCACGGGCGCGAAATCTGCAATGGCAGAGTTCAGATCTCCGGCGGCAGCTAAAAAACATGGAGAAGGTAGGGGAGGAAGCCGAGGAGTCCGACCTGCTTTCCGAGGTGGATGAGGAGCATCGAGACCTAGTAGCAGAGCAGGAAGAGGCGGTGCGAGTATCGCAGCGGCTTGCCAATGAGCTAACTGATTTGCAGTTACGTATCGCTGAACAGAGTGGAGAATTGCGGTCCGCTCGACAGCAATATGACGATCTTTGGCAGCAAAGCCTTCATGGGCATGGCCATCCCAAGTCTCACCCAGTTGTAACCCAGACCCTAGCTACGCATCATTGCTCTGTATGCAACGCGGAGGGATCGGAGGTAGTAAAAGGCATCGAGGAGGCTCTAAAGGAGGACACCTGTCCTCTGTGTGAGTCCAACATCCGCCAGGGAGATAGTCAAGATCCTGAGGACTTGGTTAGCCGGCTCGCGGAGGTGGACGGCATTATCTCTGGCCTCCAAGAGTCATTGGCTGCGTCGGAGAAGGTCGCGCACGAGACCTCTGAGGGCCTTGATGCTGCTAGGAGGCATCTAGAGACCATTTCACTGCGCATCGACAAGTTCGAGCAGGAAAACGAGCTTGCCATCGCGCGAAGGATTGGAGGTGCGGGTGGGCTGGATGCAGTAGCCGAGCGCTATAGAGCCCAGATTGCTGACCTGCAGGCCCGAAAGCGGGAGGCGCGGGCGCAGCGAGATAAGGACAGGGAGGAGCTAAACGATCTTCAGCGTGAGCTGGTAGCAGCCTATGCCGAGGCTGAACGGGAGTTCGTGCCCGCTTTTACCGGACTAGCGCGTGAGTTTCTCGGCTTGGATCTCACCATTGAACTGGTGTCCCGGTCGGCAGGCCCCCTGCTACTGGTGAGCGTGGAAGGCTCACGTAGAAGAGGTGGGGACGAGCTTTCGGAGAGCCAGAGGTTCTTTCTGGACATAGCCCTTCGGATGGCGTTGGCGAGACAGCTTTCAGCGTCGGGTGGACGCCCCTGCCTCTATATCGACACCCCAGAGGGTTCTCTTGATATTGCCTACGAGGCTAGAGCCGGGGCAATGTTTGCCTTGTTTGTGCAGCAGGATGGACAGCTGGTCATGACTGCAAATATCAACACGTCCCAGCTGCTACATCGCCTTGCAGAATCCTGCGGGCCAGACAAGATGCAGCTGACCCGAATGACTCAATGGACGGTATTGAGCGATGTGCAGGCGGAGGAGGAGGATCTGTTCGACCAGGCCTACGGTGAAATCGAGGCCTCGCTCAACAGTCAGCAATGAGTTCTGCGGGAGCTGCGCTCGACGCACTGGCTATCACTGCCCGGTTGCAGGAGGATGCTGGGGGGGCAATGGTAGGAGAGATCCATGCCTTTGCTTATCTCGCTTGCCTAGTTGCCTTCTATGACGATCGAGAGCCAGAGTGGTGGCAGTATCGCTTCACGGCAACGGCCGCCGGCGCGCCATATGCATATGCACTTACGCGTGGCTTGGAGAGTCTGGGTGCTGCAGGCGCGGTACTCCAAGGGGATCGTGGTCTCGTGCTAAGTGATCGAGGTGAAGGGCAACTAGATCTCCTAAGACGATCCAACCTAGGAGAGAGGGATCAGTATTTAGAGGCGGCAACGGCTACGGCATTGATGATGCCTTTGCCCACGGTGCCAGAAGCATTGACCTTCGAGCCCCAGCTGAAGCGAGCGCTTCAGTGGGCGGCCAGTACCGAGCTACTCGAACCAGAGGGCCTAGATCTTGTTCGTCGCCAGTTCGATGCCATTACTGAGACTCTGACCGAGCAAGAGGTTGATGCGCGAGAAGATCTAATGGTTCCGGCGGTTCTTTGGCTTACCTACCTTCTCGAAGAGCAACGAAGATCAAGTGAGGGGAAATGAAAGATCCCATCGACCGAGATGCCGCTGAACGAGTAGCGCATCTGCAGTTTACGAGTGGGGTGCTCAAGAATTATGGACGCCCTGGGACCCTTGCCCTTCGAAAGCTAACTCGGGCGATTCGCGCCATTCATGATGCTTTGGCATATGAGCTGATTAGTGACGGGTTAACTGTCTTCGTACCACTGAACGGAGAACAACAGCTATCTGAGGGGGTGAGAACTGATAGCGCCCAACTCCCTAGCCTTGTAAAGGGCGCTGCCACGATTGAAGTTATCGATGTCGACGAATACGTGCTCCAACCGAGCTATTCGGACCCACGAGTATTTGCGGATGCTGCCGTGGTGTACCACTTCGGTGGAGTCGATCAATTCGTGATCGACGGTGAGCCGCAAGAGGTAGAGAATCAGACGAGCTACCCAAGCGTCTTCGGCTTGCCTACTTTCTATGACCTTGCGGATGCACTGAAGGACTATCGCGATAACCGCGCTCTACATTCGCAGTGCCCAATTCTATCCCAGTGCTGGCATGACGAGAAACGTTGGCTGCTAAACGACTCCCCTGAGCACATCATGCGGGATTCGCTGCACGATTTCCTAAAACAGACTCTTCGAGGCCATAAGTACATCGACATTCGTCCTGAGCAGCCCGTTGATACGGGCCATATCCCTGACATAAAGGTGACTTGGACGGTGACTAACCGGGTCGCGTATATCGAGATCAAGTGGCTTGGCAAGAGCGTAAGCGCGGATGGAAATATCGCTCGACATAGCGAAGGCAGAGCGCGAAAAGGCGCCGGCCAGCTAGCGGTCTACCTTGCAAAAGACGAGGAAGCGGCCCCGAGGCAGCAACGCGTTGGGTATCTGGCGATCTTTGATGCTCGGCGGTGGGGGGTGTCCCTTGAGACGACCGCCTTAGACGCTAAAAATGGGCTTCGCTATCAGGCATCGGACATCAGCTACAACCCAGACTTCGCACAAATTCGGCACGATTTTGAGCAGCCTTTGCGTTTCTTTTTAGCCCCCTGCCTAACGACCCTTGACTGCTCCTGACCATAGCGGCGCAAAGCCGCAGCTGACTGTGGCTGTAGATACTGGAATTGCGCCGGAGCCTGTAAAGCCGCCGAAAGAGCAGCGCGCCGATCTTTGGGGACGACCTGATGCCTCTGCAGATCCTCTTGAGTGGCACCGGCTGCGGAAGCTCAGCGATGAACTAGCGGGCGAGATTCGGGTTATCAATCGGCGGGACCGCTTCGGGAAGCTCGTAGGTTCTGACGATCTGCGGTCAGCCCCAGTTCATCGATGGTTCTCGTACAAGGAGGGTTTTTCACCAGCACTTCTCGGAAAGGTGGTTGAGGAGCTGCAGTTGTCGTCAAATTTAAATGTTGCTGATGTCTTCGGTGGGGTGGGTACGACGGCCCTCTCGGGGATGGCTAGTGCGGCTGTCACCGAGGTGCGCAGTTTGGAGTACTCACCCTTCGCTCGGTTCGTGGGTGAAACCAAGGTTAGCTGGCCGCAGCTCGACCCCGATCAGCTAAGGCGCCAGATGAAGTCTGCGCTGGACTACGACCATCAGCGAGAGGTGAGTTTTCCCTCGCTCTCTACCTTCGGAAGGCCCGAGGTATTCACGCGTCCTCGACTTCGCGCACTTCTGGCAGCCCGCGATCACCTACGGGAACTTCCGGGCGCATCCTCGCTAGAGAAACGGTTCTTCCTCTTAGGACTTGCTTCAGTGACTGAGGATCTGTCTGGGGCAATGAAGGATGGGAGAGCCCTGCGTATTAAGGGAGACCGTTCTCGGCGTCCCAGCTCCCTTGCAGGCACTGATCCAGGCTTTCAAGTTGATGGCCCAGTGAAACGGGCGCTTGCGGGCCAGTGGACGGCGATGGTAGATGACTTGGAAGCAGTTGCCGGCCGACGCGCAGATGCTGCTGCTACGACGGTTCACCATCTGCAAGGCGATGCGCGACAGCTACAGAGCGTGCAACTTAACGATGGGCGAGCGGCCTTTCTGAAGGAGTGGGCCGACCTGTCGCTGTTTTCACCGCCCTATCTCAATTGCATCGATTACACCGAGTTGTACAAGCTTGAGTTGTGGCTGCTTGAGCATATCCTCGATGAGGACTCCTTTAAGAGAACGCGGCTAGGGACGCTCCGCAGTCATCCATCTGTGCGATTTCCAGAGACTTCCCACCTAGCCGGAAGAAATGGAACGGTGATCAAGTTGATCGAGGGGATTTCCAGTTGGATGACCAAAGAAAGTCGCCGGCCTGCCACGGGAGTCGTTGTTCTTCAGTATTTCGAAGACATGTTTAAGGTCTTCGAGGGACAGCATCGGTTACTCCGACCAGGGGCTGCGGCGGTCTGTGTTGTCGCTAATTCAACGTTCTCGCGCCGCGAGAAGGGACCAGATGGTGGCTGGGAAGAGAAGTGGCGACTACCCGTCCTCACCGATGTTGTCCTCGCTCACCTAGCCCTACTGGCGGGTTTTGACTCAGTTGAAATCCTTGACGCGCGAGAGTTGAGGCCCCGGAATGTGAAGAACGGCCGAGCACGGGAGTCTTTGGTGGTGGCAACGAAGGGATAGCCGCTGGTTGAGCTGGCCTAGGTCTCATCCGGATCACATCCCGTCCGCACTCCCAGTGTCTAAGCCACCGCCCCCCGTCCTTTCAAGCTGACGGGGGCTGGCTATTCAGAGCGGATAGATGCTCTGGAACCAAATTGGAGATGCGCTTAGTTGCGGAATCACCCAGCTTGATCCGTGCGGACCAGGAGAGCTCTTCGAGGTCCGCTGGCACATGCCACTGCTCGGGATGGGCATGGATGAGCTGGCTGAGGCGATCTGCCGCTGACGCGATATGTGCCATCGCCTGGTCGGGTCCCACCGCGGTGGCGGGCTCGCCGAACCAGACCAGCGTGTCGCCGTTGGGTCCACGCCAGCTGGCCGCTGCGACGAGAGGGGCTCCGGTGCGCGCCGCTAGGGCACCGACGGCATGCGGGACTACGGAGGCGCGATCGAGGATTCGTGATGGAGACCCGAAACCACGAGGTCGGCGGTCCAGCATCACGAGCACGGCACAGTTCCGGTGGAGGTCAGCTTCGAGAGTCTCGATCCGAGTCTCGTCGGCATTCCGTAGAAGAACTCCCAGTCGTCGACGAGCGGCCGAGAACAGGAAGTGCCGCCAAGCAGGGCGCAGGGGCCGGGTGCAGACGACTGGCGTGACGCCACATCGCTCGGCTAGCCAGCCGCCCCCCAGGTCGAAGTCGCCGAGGTGCACGGAGAGGAGCAGGACCCCCCTGCCCCTGCTTACCGCCGAGTGCAGGTTCTCCTCTCCGCGGACGACAACCCTCCTGTAGGCACGCTCCCTTCTGCGGCGAGAGCTCAGACCCAGGAGCCGCAGGTAGTACGACCAGACGAAGACGGCATTCGCTCTGACGAGGGCTCGCGGCTTGCCGTGCCCCACCAAACTGGAGTCGGCCGCGAGCATTTCGGTCGCGGCGAACTTGCGGTTGGGCAATGCAGTGAGAAGAGTCCCGAGGATGCGCTCACGCAGCGAGTTCAAGACTCCTCCAATGAGCGTCGGGCATCCGTCGAGGGTGCTGGTTTAGTGCTCTGCGGTAGACGTCGAGGATCTCGTCGACGACCCGATCGCCGTCGAAGCGCGGCAGGATAAGGCTTTGTCTTGTTCCCAGCGCTGCCCGCTCCCCCTCGTCACTGAGAAGCTGCGTGAGCTTGGCCGCGAACGCTGCCGTTCGCTTTGCATCGACGAGGCCGCCGGCGCCACCGAGCAGCTCGCGGTAGCCGGGGTTGTCGCCGGCGAGGACCGCCTCGGCGCCGGCGGCAAGTGCCTCGAGGATGACGAGACCGAAGCTCTCGCCGAACAACGAAGGGAAGCAAGCGATCTTCGCTTGCGCGAGCAAGGCCATCTTGTGCCTGTCATCGACTGCACCGAGAAAGGCGATGTGGCGGGCTAGTCCCAGGCGTCGGACGTGTCTCTCGAGTCGAGGACGCAGAGGGCCGTCACCGACTATCGCTACGGTCGGCCGGCGCGTTTCGATCCGAGCGATCGCGTCGATCAACGCCTTCACCCCCTTTCGATTGACCAGTCGACCGACGAAGACGATGTCCGCCTCCCGGCCACACCCGCGTGGAGGACCCGAGCGCTGACTTCGGAGATCGAGCAGATTGGGAACGATCCGCCGCGCCTCCATCAACGAACAGCTAGCCGCGAAATCGGCAGCGGTCTGACTGACGCTGACGATCTCGTCAAAGCGAGACGCGGAGGGAAGATTTAAGACCCTAAGGAGGCGGGCGCCGGCTCGCGGCATCAGGCGATCCGAAGCGACGTGGTGGGTGCCGATGACGGCAGTGTGGGGTGCTGCCTTTTGAAGGAGCCGTCCTGCCATCAGGGGCGAGTAAGGAACCTGCACATGGAGGACGTCGTATCGACCCAACTCCAGTGCCCGCTGCAGGTCAGCGGCGCGGCTCCAGATCGGCATCGAAAGGGCGTTGCCGTTGAACCTGACACTCATGTTGCGGGCCAGCGGCCGAACGGTCGCGCCACCGATGTCCGTCGGAGTCGAGTTGCCGACCAGCAAGTCCACTCGATGGCCTCGCCGAACCAGCTCTCGGCCAAGCGTGGTTACGTACAGCGGGATCCCCCCGTAGCGATCGAGGCTGTCGTCATAGACGAGTCCGATCGCGAGGCGGTCCTCCCTCACGCCGCCTCGTAAGCCGAGTCTTCGGCATCTGGCTTCGGCAGCCAGGAAGACTTGCAGCCGCAGTGCTTCGTCAGGAGTTGACACCTCTCAGCACAGGGTTTGACCGCGCGTCTACCGCGTAACAACTTGGAGATTTCCATCACGTCGACCGAGCGGTCGTGCGTCCGTCTGGCATCCGGCCCCTCGCGCGGGATTACGTCACCTGGTTGCAGCTGGAGGAGTTTCACGCCCTCAAGGGCAACGTCGACGACGAAATATTCGCGGGGTTCGCCTGGTTCGTGGACGTTGAACTCCTCGGCGATCTCGATCACGTCTCCCACCTGAACCGGCGGATTGATCGCGATCGCCAAGAGTGAGGCGGCGCGGGTCAGGTAATACCCGGCAATGATCGCCGCGACTCCACCGATTGCTCCCGCAATCACCTCGTCAATCGGTCTAATCCAGGTGTTGGCGGCCAGAGTGACTAGCGTGGTGATTGCCGCGATTACGCCCAGCACCGCGAGGGCTCGATGGAGCAGCCAGGTTCGGGTTACGCCGCGCCATTGATCCTCCAGTGAAGTCGCACAGATCGAGCCACAGCCGCCATTGAGGTAGGGCCGAACGTAAAACCAGTCGGTCAGGGTCGATACGTAGACGAGTATCGCGGCGACGGTGGCGATCAGGAGCATCGCCAGCGTGATGTTGCGGCTCGCCTCGTCGTGGGGGACCGCCCGGAAGGGTTCGAGCCATTTGGATGCGAAGACAAGGACTCCGGGGAGGACGAGCATCCCAAGGCTGAGGGCGATCTTCTTCTTGTCCTTCTGGTCGACCGGTTCCGGCCCATCTTCCTTGTCGAGGTTTCCCCGAGCCCGTCGGCCCATCCAGGCCACTACTGCGACCAGGGCGATGGATCCAATGGCGATGCCGAGCGCCTCCCAAGGCCATCCAAACGCGACCAGGACCCCGAGAAGAATGCCGACGGCGAGGCCTTGGGCGATGGCGGCATTCGGGCTCACAACGCGGTGGTGCAATCTAGGTACGCCGCAGGACGGAAAGGCCAGGGTCCTTGAAGGTCAAGAGGACGTCAAGCAGCTTCTTCTACCTGCCCTACGTGCAACTGAGAGCTCTAAGAACTTCTTTCGGTTGCAGGGCGAGTACCTCTTTGATGAATTTCTCGGCGTCTGCATCTCGTTTCTCAGCGCTGATGCTCATCCCTTGGGCGGAAAGCACATTGAGCACCGCGCGCTGCCGACGCTTAGCGTCCTGACCCCATAGGTTCGAAACCCTCACTTTTCGCGCCGAAAGCTCAAGCGGCCTGAGGTGAGATGCCAACGCTTGCTTTGCGTAGGAACATGGGTCCAAGTCAGCTAGAAGTTCGCGATCCGCGGCTTCGACGAATTGGTGGCCGGCTCGGATCATCGCCGTCGTCTCCTTCAGGTGCGGCTCCCCGGTAAGACTGATTTGAAGTTTTTCTATGTCGAGCCCAGCGTATTCAGCATGGATTCCCTCCTTGTGCTTATGCAGAGCAGCGATTGCGCCTCCATCGGGGGTGGCGTCGGACCGGGTGTGAACCACGCGATGGCGCCAGGCTCGACCGAGATTGAGCAGCGCCCATGCAGGACCACCCTTCTGCCCGACAAGCTTCGCGAGGTCTTCGAAGCGTGCCGTGGAGTTCGGCGCTTTTCTAAGGGCCGCCCGATCCTCATCGCATTGGACGATCGGTGGATCTCCAAGGATTTCCCAGGTGTATGCGTCGATGCAGTCAAAGAGCAGCGCGAACGCCGCGCGGGCTGCGAACCCGCGGCTCCTAGCCGCCGACCGCGCTGGATCCTGGGGGTTCCAGCTGACAGGCATCCCCGGACGTTGTCTTGCTCTGCCATCTTCGACGGCGTCAAGCCCGACCAAGATCGTGATCAGGAAGTGGTTGGCCTGACCCAGGGACTGCTTAAAGGCTTGCCGAGGCGGCGAGGTCTGCAGCGCGAGATGCATGGAAGCGTCCGGCGCGACTTGCACGCGCATCTCCGGCTTTAAAAGGCCCCGGTGGGGCGACTGAAGGCCGGCGTTTACTCGTTAACCACGGACGCTCTGTAACTCTAAAGCGCTGACAATCTGAGGTGGCGACTACGATTTGGTTCATGCAGGTGGTTGACGAGAATTTGATCGCTGAGGCGGGGCGTCGCCTTGCTGCGGCTGCTCCTGATTCCCAGGTGATCCTGTTTGGCTCGCACGCTCGCGGGGAGGCCAACCTGCGCAGCGATGTCGACTTCCTTGTAGTTGAGCCCGAGGTCGAGAATGAGGCCGAGGAGTCGGTTCGCCTGCATCGAACTCTGCGCGATCTACGGGTGCCCGCCGACGTCATCGTCGTCAGCCGGGCATACGCCGATCGCTGGCGGGAGGTGCGCGGTGGCCTTGTCCACGCGGCTCTATCTCAGGGTCGGGTTCTGGCCGGATGAGCGCCGGGCCGGACCTGCCCGGCGATCTTCTTTCTCTTGCGCGGGAAGATCTCGTCGCCGCCGAAGCGCTGGACAGGGCGGAGCGAGTGTCAGATGCGCCCGTAGGTTTTCATGCGCAGCAGGCAGTAGAGAAGGCGCTCAAGGCTGCAATCGCAGATCGCGATAACGACTTTCCTTTCACCCATGACATTGGACTGCTGATCCAGCTCTGCCAAGACGCCGGCCTTGAGTTGCCTGCCGATCTCACTGAGGCGGATCGCCTTACTCCTTACGCGGCGGCGATCCGCTATGGCCTTGGCGATCCGGGTGCAGTGCCGACTTCGGATGCATTGCGGTGGGCGGCGCTAGCCATCGAGTGGGCAGATGCTCAGCTGCGTTCAGATTCCTAGTCACATCTAGGTCGCATCGCCACGGCAATCCGGCTGGGCACGCCGACGACCCTCCTCCTTCCAAGCCGAAGCCCCCCCGGCGTCACCAAGCCGAACCCACCGCGGCCAAGGCTGCTCCCAGCGCCTAGAGCCCAGGCCCTACACCCACCAACCTTCGCTGCTACTTGCCTTTCCCCGATGAGCCACCGCGGGTCTCGGGGCGGCCTAGGTCGGGGGTCGGGGGCGGAGGGGGCGGCGGTTTGTCGGGGCCGTCCTCGAGGGGGGTTGGGGCCGGGGTCATCTAGAGGAGATTATCGGCGAGGATGCCGGCTAGGGAGAGGATCTCGACGGTGAGGGCGGCGGCGGCGAGGAGATAGGAGTGGCTGAGGCGCTTGAGCTTTGGGTCGTTCGCCTCCCAGAAGCGGTTGAGGTCGTAGGTGAGGCGGCGGTAGACCTCGGGCATGTCCTCGCGGAAGGGGTAGAGGCCCTCGAAGAGGGCGGGGCCGGACTGCATGAAGATCAGGTCCTTCTTCGGCATCAGGACGTAGACGCTGGCGACGATAGAGATGATGAAGGCGGCCAGGGCGAGGAACACGATTCCGCAGGGATGGGGATGCTTGAACGCCGTCTTTCCGAGGAAGGAGGCGGCCAGGGCGGAGGTGGCGATCAAGATGCCGGTGCGGGAGCGCAGCTCTTCGAGCAGCGCCTCCTGTCTCTCCAGGCTCCGCCTCGAGGTCTCGTAAGCCAGCTGCGCGAACTCTTTCACCTGCTCTCCCATCTACGTGTTCGAGGGGGCTCGGGAAGCGGGACGGAGGGGGATCTCCCCACCATCGCCCCAGAGCCCGAAGGATGCCCAGTGGTAAGGATGTGCGTAGGGGCCCTCCAGCATCTCCGCCTGCGCCCTCGACAGCGCGTCCTCCCGAGTGCATCCCGGCTGCATGAGGTGCTTGTAGAAGGCCTCCATCAACAGCGGCGCCGAGGGATCGTGCACGGGCCAGAAAGAAGCGCAGACTGACCTCGCACCCGCCGCCATGAAGGCGCGGCTGAAGGCGAGCATCCCCTCCCCGGGGACGAACCTGCCATGGGCGGTGTCGCAGGCGGAAAGCACCGCCAGCTCGCAGGGGATCGAGACGTCGAGGAGATCGGCCAGGCCGAGGTAGCTTGGCCCTCCCTCCTCGTGCTCCGGCTCGAGCACGAGCCGGGAAAGCTCCGGATCCAGCTCGTCGATGCGGCAATGGCAGGCGAGGTGCCAAAGCGTCCGCGGCTCTTCCGCGGCGCGCGCGAGCACGGCGCCACGGGTCGCGGCCGGCTCCAAGGTCGTGGTCAGGCCACGCTCCTCGAAGAGCCCATGCACCGCCTCGACCTCCGTCCCAACCCAGGACAGCGGCGGGAACTCGACCTCCTCCGGGGCTGACTCCGTTTCCCGGTGGAGGGGCGCCGCGCAGAGGCAGAGGGACGAGGCGCCATAGAGGTCCGGCTCGGACTCGCGCAGCCCGAGGACGGCGGCGGTGGCGGAGGGGAGGTAGCGGATCGAGTACTTCCGGCCCAGGTACGGCAGCCGCGCCCAGTCGAAACCCTCCGTCTCTTCCTCCAGGAGGCGCTCGACCACCTCCCGGTCCCCCGCCTCCCCGAGGTACTCGCTGCCCGTCGTGTCGAGCTCGTCCCTGCCCTCCGGGGGACGTTCGAGCAGTAGGGAGAACGGAAGGTCGCCGAGCACGCCGTCGGGGACGATCAAGAGCTTCGACTTCCCCTCCAGGTACTTGGCCAGCGGCGCTATCAACAGGCTGTAGAGCTGGTACCCGTGCGGGTAGGAGCGCAGGCCCTTTTCCCATCCCTGCGTCACCGCCAGCCGCAACTCCCTCACCTGCTGCTCGACGAAGCCGCGCGGGGAGATGGAGCTGAGCCCGTTCACCTCCTTGGTCAGCGAGAAGATGATGCAGAAGTCTCCCGCGAAGGTGAAGTGAAAAAGAGCGGTGTCGTCGTCTAGCAGCTCCTCGCGGACCAGGTCGAGGTCGACCGCCATCCCGGTCTGGGTCAGCGCCGCCAGGCGCGGGTCTTCGCGCCGGATCTGGGCCTCGACCGCGGCTGCCGCCTCGACCGCCGCGCGCATCGCTTCCTCCGCCGCTTCAACCTCCGCCCCGAGCCGCTCGGCCTCCGCCCGCGAGCCCTGGCCGAGGTCGGCCCGGGCAAGGGCCTGGGAGTGACGCTCGGCGAGCTGCTCCAGCCGCCTCGCCTCCGACTTCTGGGCGGCGGCCGCATCGCGGTAGAGCGCTCCCTGCGCGCCCGATCCGGCGATCCGCAACCGCTCGAGCGAATCGACGAAGGTCCGCGCCCGCGAGCGCTCGGCGCAAAGGAAGGTCTCGTTCATCCTCTCCGTCGACTCGTCGTCCTCCTCGTTGCTGAGCTGGTAGAGCATCTCCAGTTGCGTCGAGTAGATGTTCACCCAGCCCGAGAAGAAGGCGATCCGGTCGCGTTCGTCGCTGAACTGCCGTCGGTAGGTCTCGATCAGCTCGGTCGCCGCGTCGAAGCAGGCCCGCGCCTGCTCGAATTCCTCGCGCTCCGCGCAGAGGCTTCCCATGTTGGCCAGGACGTTCTGCTGGGCGCGCTTGTCGTGGGTCCCTTCGAGAAGCGTGAGCGCCCGCTTGTAGAAGTCGAGCGCCGCATCCTTGCGACCGAGAGCTCGATGGGCATGGCCGAGGGACTGCAGGCACGATCCCTCGTGGTTTCGCATCTTCTGCCCTCGGTAGGCCAACCGGGCCTTCGTCAGATGGCCGATCGCCTCTTCGGGTCGCCCGCTTCGCAGCGCCAGTTCCCCCAGCCCGACCAGCGCCGTCGCCTCCAGCGCCTCCTCGCCGCTTTGCGCGGCGAGGGCTTGGGACTCCTGCAGGAGGGCCTGGCTGGTCTCCCTGTCGGCCCGCCGGAAGTGCAGGTCGGCGAGCCGGTTGAGCAGCACCACCTCCGCTTCGACGACGCCGAGCTCCCGCATGATCGTCAAGGCCCTCTCCAGGTTCCGCAAGGCCTGGTCGTCCTGCCTCAGCTCCTCGAGGATCCCGGCGATTCGCGCGAGCTCGGTCGCTTCGGCCTCCCTGTCACCCAGGCGGCCCGCCAGCTGGAGGGATTGGCGGTGGCAATCGAGCGCTTCCTGCGCCCTGCCGTGGGTGTACAGGATCCGCCCGAGGTCGGAGAGGGCCGACTTCAATCCCCAGGCGTCCTCACTCGCGCGCGCCAGGCCCACCGCCTGCAGGTAGAGGCTCATCGCTTCCTCCGGTTCACCGGCCTCCTCCCGGATGCGGGCGATCCCCCGCAGACAGGTTCCCTGCCCGTCCTTGTGGCCGATGGAGCTGAACAACCTCAGCGCCGTCTCGTAGTCCTGAAGCGCCGCCTTCGACTGTCCCATGCTGCGTCGGGTGCCGGCGATGTTCACCCTGCCGACGGCCTGGCTCCCGGTCTCCCCGAGGTCGCGGCTGATCGCGACCCCGTATTCGTAGTGCTTGAGGGCCTCCTCGTATTCCTCCCGTCCATCGAGGATGTTGCCGACGTTGGAGAAGCAGGCCGCGATAGCGTGGTGATCCTCCAGCTCTTTCGCCAGCTCCAGCGCTTCGGAGTAGCAGGCGAACGCATCGTCGTTTTGCTCGAGCGTCTGCAGCGTCCCACCTTCGTTCAGCGTGGTCAGGAGCACCGCGGCGGGATCGTCGAGTTCCGCCGCCAGCTCGCGGGCGCGCTGATGGTGCCGGAGACCCTCCCGGGGAAAGCCGAGTTGGACCAAGACGCTGGCGATGCTGTCGGTGTCCCTGCACTCGGCGTGGACATCTCCCTGCTCGCGGGCGATGTCCCGCGCCCGGCGGTATCGGTCGAGAGCGTCTCGAAGGTGGCCGATCGTTTCCAGGGCCTTGGCCGAGTTGGCCAAGGCGACCCCTTCGCAGCGGCGATCGCCGACCTCGCTGAAGGCCGCCAGGGCACCCGTGTAGTAGACGAGCGCCACCTCCACCTGGCCAGCTGCCTGAAGGCCGCCGCCGATCACCGCCAGCATGTGCCCTTCGGATTTGCGGTCTCCCATCCGGTGGTACCGCTCGAGGCGCTGAAACGCCTGCTTCATTTTCAGGGCGCGAAGGCGCTTCTCGAAGCGCAATGCGGGGCCGAGGGAGCGATGGTCCTCTATGGCGCCCCCCGTCACCTGGGCAAGGCTAGCGGGCGAGTCGCTGACTACTCGATGGTATTGCGCTCGCGCACGGTCCCTCGGTCGGCCACGAGAGCCGACGCTATGGTCACTGCATGGCCAAGGCGAAGACGCAGCGGCGCGGTGGCGGCTCGCGGGTGGAGCCCCGATCGGTGCTGGCGCAGCGGCTGCGCGACCGTCTTCCCGAGCTTCGCTCGGCCGTCGCAACCCGCGTCTACGCGATCGCCGATCCACACGAGGTCTCGGACCCGGCTTACCTGGAGGGACTGAACGCGGCGCTGGCGGCGGCGGTCGATTACCGGCTGGCGGTGCTGGAGGTGGGGGAGCGGCGGGCGCCGGCGGTGCCGGAGGTGCTGCTGGCGCAGGCGCGGCTGGATGCGCGGGACGGGGTCGCTCTGGAGACGGTGCTGCGGCGGTACTTCGCGGGCAACAGCCTGGTCGGCGACTTCCTGGCCGAAGAGGCGGAGCGGGCGGAGGTGCCCGGCTCGGAGCTGCGGCGGCTGCTGGCCGAGCAGGCGACGCTGGGCGACCGCCTGATCGAGGCGGTCAGCGCCGAACACGCGCGGGAGTCGGCGAGCCGGCCGAGCAGCGCCGCCGAGCGGCGGCGGGAGCTGGTGAAAAGCCTGCTCGCCGGCGAGCTGGTCGACCACTCGGAGCTCGGCTACGACCTCGACGGGCACCACCTCGCCCTGATGGCACGGGGGCAGGGCGCCGAGAAGCTGATGCGGGCGCTGGCGGGCCGGGTCGACCGCCGCCTCCTGATCGTGCAGCGGGAGGAGGAACCGCGCTGGGCCTGCTGGCTCGGGGGCCGAGCGCCGCTGGACCCCGCCGAGGCGGCGGCGGCGCTGCGGGACCTCGCTCCCAGCGGCGTCTTCGTCTCCCTCGGCGAGCCGGGCGAGGAGCTCGCCGGCTGGCGCTTCAGCCACCGCCAGGCGAAGGCGGCGCTGCCGGTCGCCGAACGCCGCGGCGAGCCGGTCCTGCGCTACGGCGACGTCGCCGTGCTGGCGGCAGTCGGCCGCGACGACCTGCTCGAGACCTCCCTGCGCCGGCTCTACCTGGAGCCGCTGGAACGGGGACGGGAGGGCGGCAAGGTGGCGCGGGAGACCTTGCGCGCCTACTTCGAGGCGGAGCGGAACATCTCCTCGACGGCGGCGGCCCTGGGCGTCGACCGGCGCACCGTCCGCAACCGCATCGGCGCGATCGAGGAACTGCTCGGCCGCCCCCTCCGCGGCTCGCTGGCCGACCTCGAGATCGCCCTGCGGCTCGACGAGTAGCTCCCGCCCGCGTACTCTGCTCGCGCCTTTCCCACATTGGCGCACCGGTGCCGCGCGGAGGCTCGGATTGGGGAGGAAGCGGTCGCCCCCGCCCGGCGAAGATCAGGGCATGAAGAAGAACCTGCTCCGAGCCATCCCCATCGCACTCGCCCTGGCGCTGTCCTTGGCGACCGGCGCCAGCGGCGAGCGCAAAGTCGAGTGCGCCGGCAACATCTGCGTCAGCGACGACGGCGGCATCTCCCCGACGAAGCTGCCGCGCCACGGCAAGGCCCCGGTCACGGCGCGCTTGATCGCCGGCGTCGAGAGCCGCGACGGCAGCCATCCCCCGGCGCTGGACAGCGTTCGCATCGACATCGACAAGACGATTGCCGTCGACGCCGTCGGGCTGCCGACCTGCCGCAGGTCCCAGCTCGAGGCGAGCAGCTCGGCGAGCGCCCGCCGCGCCTGCCCCGACGCGATCGTCGGGTCGGGGGAGGCCGAAGTCGAGGTCGCCTTCCCCGAACAGGCGCCGTTCCGCTCGACCGGTCCCCTGATCCTCTTCAACGGCGGCGTCCACGGCGGCACGACCACCCTCCTCCTCCACGCCTACGTCGACGTCCCGGCGCCGACCGCGATCGTGGTCAAGGCGACGATCACGCGCATCCACGAGAGCCCGTATGGCCTGCGGATCCAGGCTCGCGTCCCGCGGATCGCCGGCGGCTCCGGCTCGGTCACCCGCTTCGAGCTGAAGGTCGGCCGCCGCTACACCTACAAGGGCCGCAAGAAGAGCTTCGTTTCCGCCGGCTGTCCGACCGGGACCTGGCGGGTAAAGGGTCACGCCGAGTTCGCCGACGGCACCGAGCTGGGGATCTCCCACCTCTTCTCCTGCAGGCCCCAGGGCTGAGGGTTTCCGTCCCCTAGCCGCGCAGCCGGTCGGCGAGCGAGGTCAGCTCGCCGACGCTCGTCTTCAGCGCTCCGGCCAGCCGCAGCAGCGTCGTGTAGCTGGGGTTGCGGACGCCGCGCTCGATGCCGCCGACCTGGGTGAGGTCGGTGCCGGCCGCCTCGGCCAGTTCCTCCTGGCTCATCTCGGCCTCCGTGCGCAGCTGGCGGATCGCGTCGCCGAGGGCAGCATGCGCGGGTGAGCGGGGTTTGCTGCGGCGCGGGGGCGGCATTCGCGCCCCGGAGCCTCTCTATTAATGAACCCGGTTGTTAGAGTATTTATGCCATAACATCTAGAGCGCCGGAAAGGGGCTGAACGGTCTGCCTCTCCGGGTCGCTATGGGGCCCTCTTCTTCAGAGCTGATCAGCGCTGTCGCGCATCCCCTGCGGCGGCGGATCCTCCACGCCTACCTCGACGGGGAGCTCGAGTGCGCCTCGGCTCGGGAGCTGGCGGAAGCACTCGAGCAGCGAGTGGGGCAGGTCGCCTATCACCTGAAGACGCTGGCGAAGAGCAACGTCCTGCGGCCGGTCCAGCGCGGCAAGCGGGAGCAGGCGCAGGAGGATCACTGCTGCTGGGCTCTCGCCGTCGAGGCGGCCTGGCTGCGCCTGGTGCTCGAAGTCTGGGTCGAGGCGGACCTAGCCGGCTGACTTGCCAACCCGCTCCACCTTCCCTTCCTCGAGGTAGCGGTCGGCGAGGCTGACGATCTCGCTGGGGCTGCTGTCAAGCGCCGCCGCCACCTTGACCAGGGTCATGAAGGTCGGGTTGCGATGGCCGCGCTCGATCGGCCCGGTCAGGTGATGGTCGCCGAAGGTCTTCTCGCCGACCCCCTCCTGGGTGTCGCCGCGTTCCTCCCGCAGCTTCTCCACCGCGAGGCCGAGGGCGCCGAGCTCGGGCGTCAACGGCGGTTTTTCCCGGGGCCTCGGCATCCACCGGAAGCCTCTCCTTAACCGGTCTAGGTTTTTAGCGCACTTATGCTTTAACGAGATGGAAGGGCGCGTGGAGGCGGGATCGCAGTTCCTCCACCGCCGCGCTCGTTCTCGCCCCGGGGTCGGTGACGAAGAAGACCTCGGTCGCCGGGTACTCGCGCAGCTGGTCGGTGACCGTCTGCACCACGTCCTCGTCGCCGACCCGGGCGGTGGCGGCGACGCCGGCCTGGGCGAGCGAGGCGAGGCTGAGGACGAGGCTGCGCTGGGCGCGTTCGCGGCCGGGGCGGGTGTCGGAGGCCCAGCGGTCGAGGAAGCGGTTCTGGGTCGGGGCGAGGACGAGGACCTCGGGCTCCGGCTCGTGGGGATCGCTCGGCTGCGAGGCGGCGGCGATGCGTTCGATCGCGGCGCCGTCCTCGAGCGGCTGGTCGACGACGACCAGCAGGTGCTCGCGCAGGTCCGGCGCCGGCGCCGGGACGATCGGCCGCAGCGGCGGCTTGCGCACCGCCATGACGATGATCGTCGCCGCGACGAGCGCGCCGACCGCCATCCCCAGGCCCGGCCCGCCGAGGTAGAAGCCGCCGACGATCGAGACCGCGATCCCCTTCACGATCAAAGGGAGCTTCCATGCCGCTATGCCCTGATCGCCCATGCTTCGAATTTAAAGGGTCGGCGGCGCCAGTCAATCCTCTTTGCGGGTGACGAGGTCGCGGAGGCTGCGGAAGTCCTCGGCGCAGGCCGGGCAGCCGTCGAGGTGGGCGTGCATCCCGGGCACCCGCTCGTCGGCCGGCTCGCCGGCGGCCACGAGCTCGACGTAGCGGTCGAGCTCCTCGAAGCACTGCTCGCAGGTCAGCTCGGGGGCGGCGGGGCCGAGGACCCGGCCGAGGATCCGGTCGCGTTTCATCGCTCCTCCTCTCCGCCGCCGAGATCGAAGCCGCGGGCGGCAAGGCCCTGCCGCAGCTTGCGGCGGGCGTCGTGCAGGTTCTTGTAGAGGGCGCCACGGGTGCTGCCGAGGCGCTCGGCGAGGACGTCGATCGGGACGTCGTTGAGGGCGACGGCGACGAGCACCTCGCGCTGGCGCGGCCCGAGGCTGCGCTCGATCTCCTCGCGCAGGGCGGCGAAGAGCTCGGCGTCCTCGGCCCGGCGGCCGGCTCCGGCCCCGGCGTCGGCGAGCGTCCCCCACGCCTCGTCCTCGAGCGGGACCTCGCGTCCCTGCCAGGCGCGGCGGCGCACCTTCACCGCCGCCTCGAGCAGGGCGAACTTGTAGGCCCAGGTGGTGAAGCGGCTTTCGCCGCGGAAGTCGTCGAGCTTGCGGAGGACGGCGACGAGGGCGTCGTCGGCCGCCTGCTGGGCGAGATCCTCGCCGTCGCCGCCGCGCAGGTGGCGCAGCTCGGCGCCGCGGCGGCCGATCTCGAAGCGCGCCGCCTTCAGCAGCAGCGCGTGCAGCTCGGCGACCGCGGCATCCCCCTCCGGGCCGACGGCGCGCAGCCGCTCCACCCAGTCGCGGGCGGGGGAGTCGGCGGGCCTCTGCGTCGGCGTCGTCATCAGCGCGGTCGCCATGAATTGTTAGCGACAGCTGCCCGCCGCTTCTTACATCGTTTCCACCCTTTTCCCCGCCAGAGGGAGGAAAAGGGTGGAAACGACGCAGGTGCGAGGTAAGGAATTGCGGGCCGGCGACGCAGATGGGGCACAACCAACCACGACCTAGGGAGGTCCCATGTCAACCACCGCAACCCTCGACCCGCGCGACGCGACGCTCGCGCCCAGCTCCGGCGAACGCCTCAAGGCGGACCCGGCCTACCAGGCCTTCACGCTGCTGCGGATCGCCTTCACCGTCGCCCCGATCCTCTTCGGCCTCGACAAGTTCTTCGACGTGATGGTCGACTGGGAGCAGTACCTGGCGCCCTGGATCAACGACATCGTCCCCGGCAGCGCCTCGACCGCGATGCACCTGGTCGGCGTGATCGAGATCGTCGCCGGCATCGCCGTCCTGCTGAAGCCGCGCTACGGCGCCTACCTGGTCGCGGCCTGGCTCGGCGGGATCATCGTCAACCTGCTCACCTACTCCGGTTACTACGACATCGCCCTGCGGGACTTCGGGCTGATGCTGGGGGCGCTGACCCTGGCGCGGCTGGCGAGCGTCTACGACCCGCCGGGAACCGAGGTCCGCTTCTAGGGCGAGCTTAGACTGGGAGGGATGCCGCCGCTGCTCGAGCGCCTCGGGGTGGAGCTGCCCGTCGTCCAGGCAGGGATGGGCGGCGGGATCAGCCGGCACGAGCTGGCGGCGGCGGTCTCCGAGGCCGGCGGCCTGGGGACGATCGCGGTCAGCGGGGCGGCGGCGATCCGCCGCGAGCTGGCGGCGGCGCGGGCGCTGACCGGGCGCCCGCTCGCCGTCAACGTGCTGCTGCCGTTCGCGCGGCCGGACTGGTTCGAGGCGGCGGCCGCGGCGGACGTAGTCGTCACCTTCTGGGGCAAGCCGCGGCGCCGCATCGCGGGCGTCTGGCTGCACAAGGTCGGCTCGGTCGCGGAGGCGCGCGAGGCGCAGGCCGCGGGCGCCGACGGCATCGTCGTCCAGGGCGTCGAGGCCGGCGGCCACGTGCGCGGGACGACGCCGGCGCTGGAGCTGCTCGAGCGCGTGCGCGGGGCGCTGCCGCCCGGCTACCCGCTGCTGCTCGCCGGCGGCATCGCCGAGCCCGCCGACGTCCGCGTCGCCTTGGAGGCGGGAGCCACGGCCGCCGCCGCCGGCACCCGCTTCCTCCTCAGCGAGGAGAGCCGCGCCCACGCTCTATATAAGGAGCGCCTGCTGGCGGCGGACGAAACGCTCCTCACCGACCTCTTCGGCGCCGCCTGGCCGGCGCCGCACCGGGTCGTCCCAAACGCCGCGACGGCCCACTGGCTCGGTCGGCGTTCGTCCTTTCAGGGTCTATACCGCGGAAAGGACGAACGCCACACGCTTTTGCGCGCTCCGTCCGCGAATCGCGCCCTGAATCGCCTGCTCGCGCCGGGGGCTCGCTACACGCCTCCGTCCCTGCAGCTGCGGATGATGCGGGGGCAGCGGCCGGGGAGCCGGTTGCTGACGCCGGCGGGGCCGACGGACGACGGGCCGGCGACGCTGGTCGAGGCGGGGGCGCTGTACGCGGGGGAGACGGTGGCGCGGATCGACGCGGTCCGTCCCGCCGCCGACCTCGTCCGCGAGCTCGCGGGTTGAGCCTGGCCTCGTTTGCCCCGGCCGGGGGTTGATGTTCAAGCTCGCGGAATAGGGGTACTTCCAGGGCGGTTTGTCCGGGACGGGCCGTAAAAGAGTTCGGTCGCTGGCGCTTGGCCTCCTCGCCGCCGCGCTCCTCCTCACCTCAAGCGGCTGCGGCGACCTCAGCAACGACGAGCTCAACCGCGGGGTCGAATCGTTGAGCGCCCTGGCGGCGCAGGGCCAGCTGGTCGCCAACGGCGTTGCCCGCGACGCGACCAAAGCGACCTACGCGCGGGCGATGGCGCGGACCCTCGGCGAGGAGGCCGAGCACGAGGCCGAAAAGCTCGCCGACGCGACCCTCGAAGAACCGGAGACCGCCGACCAGCGCCACGCTGCGGTCGCCGTCGCCGGCGAAATCTCCGGCCTGCTCTCCGAACTGCAGACCTCCCCCGGCGACGAGCGCCACGGCGAGCTGATCGAAAAGCAGCTCGAAGAAGCGGGGGAAAAGGCCGACGCGATCGTCGCCCAGTTGAGCGGGGACGCGCCGTGAAGGTGATCTTCAAGATCGCCCTCGGGATCATCGCCGCGATCGGCGGCTTCCTCGACATCGGCGACCTCGTCTTCACGACCCAGGCCGGCGCGCTCTTCCGCTACGACCTGCTCTGGGCGGTCGTCCTCGGCGTCCTCGGGATCGGCGTCTACGCGGAGATGTCGGGACGGGTGGCGGCGGTCAGCGGCCGCCCGGTCTTCGACGTGATCCGGATGCGGATGGGCTTCGGCATCGGCCTCGTCGCCCTGATCGCCAGCACCGCGATCAACCTGCTCACCGTCGCCGCCGAGCTGGGCGGGATCGCGATCGTCCTCGAACTCCTCCTCGACGCCCCCTACAGCATGTTCGTCGTCCTCGCCGCCCCCGCGATCGTGATCGTCGTCGCCCTGCTCCCCTTCGGCGGCATCGAGCGGATCTTCGGCTACGGCGGCTTGATGCTCTTCGTCGTCGTCGCCACCGTCTTTCACCAGAACCCAGACTGGGGCGACGTCGCCCGCGGCTTCGTCCCCTCGCTCGACAGCTCGGCGCTCTACCTCTACTTCGTCGTCGGCGTCTTCGCCGCAGCGCTGATGCCCTACGAGGTCCACTTCTATTCCTCCGGGGCGATCGAGGAGGGCTGGACCGAGCAGAACCTGAAAGAGAACCGGCTGAACGCGATCTTCGGCTACGGCGTCGGCGCCGTCCTCGCGGTGGCGCTGGTGATCGTCTCCGGCTACCTCTTCCACCCGGTCGGGGTCGAACCGAGCGACCTCGGCACCGTTGCCCTGCCGATGCAGGGGGCCTTCGGCGAGACCGGCCTGCTGCTCGCGCTCGGCGGCATCCTCTTCTGCGTCGGCGGCGCCGCGATCGACTCCAGCTTCGCCGCCTCCTACAATCTCGCCCAGTTCCTCGGCTGGGAGTGGGGCCGCTACCAGGGCCCGCGCAAAGCCCCGCGCTTCACCGCCTCCTGGCTGGTCTTCCTGGCGATCGGGGTGGCGATCGCCCAGAGCGGGATCAACCCGGTCGAGATCACCGAGTACAGCGTCGTCTTCTCGGTCGTGGCGCTGCCGCTCACCTACCTGCCGGTGCTGCTGATCGCCGGCGACCGCTCCTTCATGTCGGACTACGCGAACGGGCGCATCGCCACCTTCCTCGGCTGGATCTACTTCGCCGTCATCGTCGTCCTCGCACTGGCGGCGGTGCCGCTGCTGCTGATCACCAACGGAGGAGGGGGATGAAAGGCGAAGGCGAGATCTACGTCGTCCACCGCCTGCTCGACGAGCAGATCTGCGACTCCGACGGGCGCCGCGTCGGCCGCGTCGATGACATCGAGCTGCGCGGCAGCCCGCCGCGGATCACGGCGCTGCTGGTCGGCGAGGGGCTCTACCCGCGGCGGCTGCCCCGCTCGCTGGCCCGGCTGGCGCGGCGGATCTCCGGTCCGGAGACGTGGGGGAGCAACGCCCTGCGGATCCCCTGGGAGGAGGTCGACGAGTTGAGCTCGACGGTGAAGCTGCGCAAGAAGGCGGAGGACCTCGGCCTGGGGATGGGCGACGACCCGCGGCGCTGGATCGTCGGGAGGCTGCCGTGGAACTGAGGTCGTTGAGCGAGCTGCTGGGGCGGAAGGTCGTCGACCAGTCCGGCCGCCGGCTCGGCCACGTCTACGAGGCGAAGGCGCACTGGGAGCGGGACGGGACCGTCGTCGTCGACGAGCTGATCCTCGACCGTGGCGGCCTGCGCCGGCGCCTGCGCGGTCCCGGCGGACCGGAGGAGCAGGCATTCCCCTGGGAGGCGGTGGTGGAGCTGACCGGCGACGCCGTCGTCGTGCGCCGCTAGCGGGCCGAAGCACCGCTCTTGCGAGAATGCGGAGCATGGCGGGGGGCCAGATCCTGCAGATCGCCGAGCGCGATCTCGGCGACGAACGCTGCGAGCTGCAGCTCGCCGGCGAGCTCGACCTCTGGAGCGTCGAGCGCCTGCAGGCGGTGCTGCAGCGGGTGGCGCGCGACAACGCCGCGATCGCCGTCGGTCTGCAGAGCTGCGAGTTCGTCGACTCCACCGGCATCGCCCTCTTCCTCCAGGTCCGCCGCCAGCTCGAAGGCGAAGGCGGCCGCCTCGTCCTCTACGGCTGCTCCGACCAGGTCCTCCGCGTCTTCACCGTCGCCGGCCTGACCGAGGCCGGCATCGTCCTCGCCAGCCGCGAGGAGGCGCTGGCCGAGCTGGCCGCAATCGAATAGCGGCTCAGTACTCGCGCAGCAGCTGCCCGCGCAGCCAGGCGCACCAGACGGCGAAGAGCAGGATCGCGACGAGGGCGCCGAGCCAGTGCAGGCCGGCCAGCACCGCGAGGAGGCTGGGGAGGCCGGCGAGGGCGGCGCCGATGAGGACGAGCCGCAGTGGCAGGCGCACGAACCACGAGGTGATCGCGGCGCAGAGCATCCAGGAGGCGGGGCCGGCGATCCAGCCGTAGTCCTCGAAGAAGCTGCGCGGCAGGGCGGCGCCGAGGGCGCCGGCAAGCAGCAGGACCGCGATGAACTGAGCCGAGGCGGCGCGCCAGAAGGTGGGGAGGCTCATCCCCGCCGAGGCTATTCGACGACGATCTTGCCCTTCATGAATGGGTGGATCTTGCAGTGGTAGACGAAGGTGCCGCGCCGCTCGAGCTTGATCGTCTCCGACTCGCCGGGCTGGATCCGCTTGGTGTCGAACACCCCCGCGTGGGTCGCCGTGTGGGCGGTGTTGGCGGTGTTGGTGAAGGTGACGCGGCCACCGCGCTTGACCTTCGTCGTCCCCGGCTTGAAGGCGAAGTTGACGATCGAGACGCTCTTCGCCCCGCTCGCGGTCGCCGTCGGCTGCCCGGAGGCGTCGCTCTGCCGCACCGCGAGGGTGGCGAGCAGGGCCAGTCCGATCACCAGGGCAAGCGCCCCCCGTCTGTGTCGCTGCAGAGAAGTCGTCATGACCAGTTGTACGACTGTTTCCCGCAAAGGGTTCAACTCGCCCCGAACGCGAGACATAATGCGCGATACGGGCGGTTAGCTCAGTTGGGAGAGCACTTCCCTTACAAGGAAGGGGTCACTGGTTCGAGCCCAGTACCGCCCATGTGAACCGACCGGCTCAGACGAAGACCACGGCGATCGAGCGCCTCTTCGAGAGGATGCTGGCGGGCGAACCCGAGCGGGTGCTGGAGCTGCTGCACCCGAAGGTCGAATGGACGCCGACCGTCTGGAGCGGCGAACCGATGTACCGGGGGCACGAAGGGGTCCACCTCTGGCTCTCCCAGTTCGGCGAGGGCCTCGAGCACCTCGACATCCGCGTCCTCAAAACGGAGGAACGCGAGGACCGCGGCGCCGTCCTCGGCATGGTCTTCGACACCCGCGGCGAGCAGACATTTGCCGTCGAAGTCCCCTGGAGCTACGAGATGGAGGGCGATCTCCTCCGCCGCGGCCGCGCCCACGGCAGCTGGGAGGAAGCTCTCAGCGCCGCCGGCTTGCAGGATCAGTCACCCCGGTAGAGAGCCGCTTGGCGCCTTGAGCTTGCCTTTGAGGGTGAGCGATTAAAGGCAAACAATTAGAGCGTCGAAGACTGGAGCGTACCCCGATCTTGCCGACGTGACCTTGAGCCCTCTGCCAGAGACGACGATTGCCTACGGGCTCCTTTGCGCCCTCGGCGCCGCGATGGTGCTGAGGGCCAGCGGGCAGTTCCACCCGCGGCGCTTCTTCGGCCAGGGGGTGGGCATCTGTGCCCTCGGCCTGGCCACCGCCTGGACCTGGTTCTTCCTCTCTCCGGGGGGGTCGACCGCGACCGTCGCCCACAGTGCCCTCGACCTGCTGCTGGCGCTCGCGGTCCTGGTCGCGATCTGCAACCACGGCTGGCCGCTGTCGCGCCGCTTCGCCCTGCTTTCCGGCGGCTCGGGGCTGATCGCACTCGGCGACGCGCTCCACGTTCACCAGCTCCCAGCGGGCATCCCCGGCCTCCTTCTTCTCACCGGCGCCGCCCTCTTCGCGGCAGCGGCCCGCCTCGGCATCGGCCCTCCCGCAGCGGCCCCCCGCAGCGGCCGCATCGGCGTCGGGCTTGCGCTCTTCGCCGTCCTCTTCACCGTCGCGACGCTGGCCTACGACCATTACTCCCGCCTCAGCGCCGGCACCGTGCTGCTTGCCAGCCTGACCGTCGCCGGGGCCGGCATCCGCCTTACCCTCGCCCAGCGGGGCTGGCGCGACGCCCGCGCCCACGCCCGCCGCGCCCAGCTGTCGAGCGCGGCCGATCTGCCCACCCTCGACGCTGCGATCGCGATCGGTCCCGACAACCGGATCGTCTCCTGCAACCGTCTGGCGGAGCGGATCTTCCGCCGCGGCGAGGTCGAGATCCTCGGCGAGCCGGTCGGCCGCCTGCTCGGTAGCGACGGGGGCCAGCGCAGCTTCGAGGACCTGATCGCCGAGGCGGACCGCGAGGCGACGTCGATCTCGGCCGAGCTCTGCGCCTACGACAGCCAGGGGGCGAGCTTTCCGGTCGAGGTCGGGATCGGCCCGGCTCGGGGCGAGCCTCCCGCCCGGATCCTGGTGGTGCGGGACATCAGCGAGCGCCGCCGGCGCGAAGAGGACAACCGGCGGCTGGCGGCGATCATCCGCTCCTCCGAGGACGCGGTCCTGACCAAAGACCTGACCGGCGTGATCACCGCTTGGAACCAGGGCGCCGAAAGCCTCTACGGCTACCGGGCCGAGGAGGCGATCGGCCGGTCGGTCACCGAGCTGATCATCCCGCCGGAGCGGTGGTCTGAGGCGGAGCGGATGTTGACCAAAGCCGCGACCGGGGAGACGATCTCCTTCGAGACGCAGCGGATCACCAAGGACGGCAGCCTGATCGACGTCTCCCTCCGCGCCTTTCCGATCCGCGGCGTCTCCGGCGAGGTGACCGCGGTCTGCACGGTCGGGCACGACGTCAGCGACCGCCGTCGGCGCGAGCGAGCGGAAACCCGGGATGCCGAAGGGCAGCTCTGGCGCCGCCGGCTGACCGAGGCCCTCGCTGCCGAGGACCTCGTCTTCCACGGCCAGCCGATCCTCGACCTCGGCGACGACCGCATCCACCACCACGAGCTGCTGGTGCGGATGAGGTTGGGGGAGGACCTGATCCCGCCGGGCGCCTTCCTCCCTTACGCCGAGGAAAGCGAGCTGATCCGCGACCTCGACCTCTGGGCGGTGGAGACGGGTATGGGCCTTGCGAGGCGGGTTCCGGTCGCGATCAACCTCTCTGCCCGCAGCCTCGGAAGCCGCAGTCTCCTCGGGGCGATCGAACGCAAGCTGGGCGACGACGGCGTCCCCGCCGGGAACGTCACCTTCGAGATCACCGAGACCGCCGCGGCGGAGAACATGCGCGGGGCACGCGAACTGGTCGCGGAGTTGAACGGCCTCGGCTGCGCGGTCGCGCTTGACGACTTCGGAACTGGGTACGGATCGTTCACCTACCTCCGCCACCTGCCCGTGACCCAGCTGAAGATCGACATCGAGTTCATCCGCGGCATCGACCAGGACCCCACCGATCGGCGGGTGGTCGAATCGATGGTCGACGTCGCTCGCAACTTCGCGATGACGACGGTGGCGGAGGGAGTGGAGGACGGACGGACCATGGAGCTGGTGCGGGAGATGGGGGTGGACCTGGTGCAGGGCTACTACGTAGGCCGTCCGCGCCCGCTGGAGGTCGAGGTGGAGGCAAGGCATGGATAACGGACCGGAAGAGGGCCGGGGGGAGCGACAGCACGAGCTCGACCGGGAGCAGTCGCTGCTCGACCTCGATCAGGCCGTCGGCGATCGCGAGCAGCGTGAGCTCGACTACCAGCAGGGCGGCGGCGAAGCCGACCGCGCCAGGATGGAGCGTGAAAGCAGACAGGCCGGCGACGGAGAGGAGTTCGTCCGCGAGCGCTCGGCCAGGGGGCGTCAACAGTCGACCCAGGACGCCCAACAGGTGGCCCGCGATCGTGCTCAGTCGGAGGCCGACGAGCGCCAGGGCCACCACGACCGGCACCAGCGCGAGCTCGACCAGGCGGTGGGCGAGGACGGGTGGGACGCCGAGAAGGCGGCGCGACGCCAGCGCGAGCTGGCGGCCGAAGCGCGAGACGAGGCCCTGCGCGCCCGTGAGGACGCCCGCGCGGCCCGCGACGAAGCCCGGCAGCTGCGAAGCGAAGACAGTTGAGCCCGGCCCCTGACGCCGAGCCGACGCTGATCGAGCGTCTCTTCGTCGCGGTGATCCAAGGCCGGCCCGAAGAAGTCGTCGGTCTGCTGCACCCGCAGGTCGAGTGGTCCCCCACCATCTGGAGCGGCGAGGGCCCCTACCGCGGCGTCGCGGGCGTGCGCCGCTGGCTCGACCAGTTCGGCGAGGACCTCCGGCACCTCGACATCCGGGTCGAGAAGGTGAGGACAGAGGGGGACCTCGGCGTCGTCCTCGGCACCGTCTTCGACTCCCGCGAGGGCACGATGTTCGCGGTCCGCGTCGCCTGGAGCTTCGAGCTCGAGGACGGCCTCCTGCGCCGCGGGCGCGCCCACGAAACCTGGGAGGAAGCGCTGCGGGCGGCGGGGATGGACTGAAGGCGAGCCTGCGCTAGACGGTCCGCACCGCCAGCACCGCCGCCACGACCAGCCCGATCACGGCGATGCCGATCCGCAGCGGGTCGGCGGGGATGCGGCGGGCGTAATGGGCGCCGACGCGGCCGCCGACGAAGGAGGAGACCATGATCGTCACGGCGTAGCGCCACTGCACCGGGGCGAGGAAGGCGTAGGCGACGGCGGCGAGGAGGTTGGCGGAGCCGGCGAGGACGATCTTGATCGCGTTCAGGTGCTGGAGGGTGTCGGCGACGAAGAGGGCGAGGAGGGCGAAGATGAGGATGCTGACGGCGGAGCCGAAGTAGGCCCCGTAGGCGCCGCTGAAGAGGATGCCGGCGGTGAGGTAGGGGGAGTGCTCGTCGCCGGCGTGGGAGAGCCGCGGGGTGAGGCGGGGCTGGAGGAGCAGCAGCAGGCAGGAGGCGGCGATCAGGACCGGGACGATCGCTTCGAAGGCCGAGTCGGGGGTGCGCAGGAGGAGGACGGTTCCGGCCGCGGCGCCGAGCAGCATCGGCACCAGCAGGCGCGTGAGCCGCCGGCTCTGCTCGCGCAGGAGGTCGCTGTAGCCGAGGGCGCCGCCGACCGAGGCGGGGACGATGCCGACCGTGTTGGTGACGTTGGCGGCCAGCGGCGGCACGCCGAGCGCGATCTGGGTCGGGAAGGTGATCAGGGCGCCGCCGCCGGCGATGGAGTTGGCGAACCCCGCCGCGGCCCCGGCCGCCGCGACAGCAAGGAGTTCGAGCACCGCTGCAGTCTCGCCGAAATGGGTCCGGCGGTGGCGTGCGGGACCGGCGTGCCGCCGCGGCGCCTCTGGTCGCTAACTGGTCGTCTGGCCAGCCAGCTTACGGACGGGTGAGAGGTTGGTCAAACAAGCAAGCCGGATGGCTAAGAGCGTGGGTTCGGCGGTGAGCTCTTGCTCATCGCGACCAGCGCGCCGCCGGAACGCGGGGACTCGACCAGGCCGCGCAGGTCGTGCGCGGCGAAGATCTCGTCCAGCTCCTCGCGCGTCAGCGTCTCCCGCTCCAGCGCCAGCACCGCCAGGTGGTCGAGCGCCTCGAGGTTGGCGGAGAGCAGCGCGCGGGCGCGGCGGTAGGCCTCGCGGGCGAGCGTCACCGCCGCCTGGTCGACCTCGCGGCGGGTCTGGTCGGAGACCGCATAGTCCCCGGTCGGCAGCGCGATCGGCGCCGGCCCGTCGTGGTCGAGCGCGACCCCCATCCCGAATTCGGAGACCATCTGCTTGCAGACGAGGTGGACCCGATTGAGGTCGTCGGAGGCGCCGGAGTAGGACTCGCCGAGGACGATCTCCTCGGCGGCGCGCCCGCCCAGCAGCGTCACCACCTCGTCGAGCAGTTCGTCGCGGGACTTCAGGTAGCTGTCCTCCTGCGGCGAGTGGCCGACGAAGCCGAGCGCCGGGCCGCGGGGGACGATGCTGAGGATCTCCGGCGGGTCGAGCCCGAGCAGCTTGCGGCAGAGCGCGTGGCCGGCCTCGTGGTAGGCGACGATCCGCCGCTCCTTGGCGTTGAGGCGGCGCGCCTGCTGGGAGCCGACGGCCTGGCGCAGCAGTGCCTCGTCGAGGTCCTCGCGGGTCATGTAGAAGCGGCCGGCGCGGCCGGCGATGATCGCCCCCTCGTTGAGGGCGTTGGCGAGCTGGGCGCCGGTCATCCCGGTCGTCTTGCGGGCGACGTCGCCGAGGTCGAGGTCGGGGGCGAGCGGCTTGTCGCGGGCGTGGCTGCGGAGGATCGCCTCGCGGCCGGCGCGGTCGGGCGGGGCGACGAGGACGAGGCGGTCGAAGCGGCCCGGGCGCAGCAGCGCCCGGTCGAGCTTTTCGACGTAGTTGGAGGCGGCGATCACGATCACCATCCCCGGGTCCTTCTCGAACCCGTCGAGCTCGACCAGCAGCTGGTTCAGCGCCTGCTCGCGCTCGCTGGTGCCGCCGTCACCGCCGCCGCTGGAGCGGGAGCCGCCGATCGCGTCGAGCTCGTCGATGAAGATCACGGCGCGGCCGGACTTGCGCGCCTCCTTGAAGAGGCGGCGGATGCGGGCGGCGCCGCGGCCGACGAACATCTCGACGAAGCTCGAGCCGGAGGCGGCGAAGAAGTCGACCCCGGCCTGGGCGGCGACGGCGCGGGCGAGCATCGTCTTGCCGGTCCCGGGCGGGCCGTGGAGGAGGACGCCGCGCGGCGCCTTGGCGCCGAGGGCGGAGAAGCGGTCGGGTTCGCGCAGCCAGGCGGCGACGTCCATCAGCTCCTCCTTGGCGGCGTCGACGCCCTGCACCTGCTCCCAGAGGACGGCCTCGGTGCGGGACGCCTTCACCGTCTCCGGTTTCGTCGTCCCCATCATCCCCCGCGCCATCTTCAGGAAGACGAAGCAGAGGATCGACATGAAGAGGACCCCGAAGACGGGGTACCAGTTGAAAAAGAATTCCTGCACGTTCGCCGCCATCCACGCAGTGTGGAGACATAGGCGCGATTTCCCCATCGCACATCCGTCCAAATGGGGGGAGAGAGCTAAAGGTCGTGCCTGGAGGGCGCTAGCGCTCGACCTGGGAGCCGCCGACGATGGCGTCCTCGCCGGAGTCGCCGAAGACGATCCAGGCCTTGTTGCCGCCGTCGTAGTCGGGGGCCCAGAGCTTCAGCGTCGCGGGGCGGCCCCAGACGGTCACCTGCTCCTCGCTAGGCGAGTCGAGGCCGCGCCAGATCCGCACGAAGGGGTTGTGCTCCTGCTCCTCGCCGACCGTGGTCGGCTCTTTGTGGCCGGGGTGGACGGTCGTGCTGGGCGGCAGCTCCAGCAGCCGCAGGACCGAGGCCTTGAGGTCGGCGAAGCCGCTGGCGCCGGGTGCCATCGTCCCGCCCACCGTGCCCTTGAAGAGGACGTCGGCGGTGAAGACGTCGGAGGCGTCGAGGAGGAAGGCGAGGTGGCCGGCGGCGTGGCCGGGGGTGTAGAGGGCCTCGACCTGCAGTCCGCCGGCGTCGAGCTTCTCGCCGTCGCCGAGGACGATCTCGACCTCGGCGTCGAGCTCGGCCGCGCAGTCGGCGTGGGCGACCAGCGGCGGGTTGCCGAGCTGCGCCCGCGCCTCGGCGAGGCCGGCGACGTGGTCGGCGTGCGGGTGGGTGACGAGGACGTGGGTGATCTCGATCCCGTCCCGCTCCGCCCGCTCCAGCAGCGGCCCCAGCTCGTCGTTGCCGTCGATGAGGACGCCGCTGCCACGGTCGGGGTCGGCGACCAGGTAGGCGTTCGACAGCCACTGCGGGTTCTCGGTTCTCTCGACGATCACGACGCGTAGGTTACGGCGCTGCCCTCGAGCAGGGTGCGGGCGACGAGCTCGGGGTCGTCCCAGGTGGGGGTGTGGCCGACGCCGGGGAGGACGAGGAAGCGGGCGCCAGCGGGTCGGCGGTGCGGCTTCGGCGGGCCGAGCAGGCGGTCCTTCTCGCACCAGGCGATCGTCACCGGCACGTCCTCCGGGTAGCCGGCCGGGTCGAAGACGTGGCTGCGCATCGCCCGGTTGGCGGCGTCGTAGCCCTCGCCGTCGAGCCAGCCGAGCGCGAGCGCCCGCGCCGCGTCGGGCGGGATCCGCTCGGGGTGGGCGGCGATCGACTGGAAGGCGGCGTGGCGGGTCTGGGGGAACTGCAGGGCAAGACCGAGGAGGGGGCGCGCCGCCTTCAGCCAGGGGGAGCCGCGCAGCAGCATGCGGGCGCCGCCGCCGGCCGGTTCGCCGAGCGGACGCGACCAGAGGCCGGCGGGGGAGAGGGCCGTGACCGAGGCCGCCCAGCCGCAGCGGCCCATCTCCAGCGCCACCCAGCCGCCGAGCGAGTTGCCGGCGACGTGCGGGCGCTCGACCCCGTTGCGGGCGCACTCCGCTTGGACTGCGCGAGCGAGGTTGGCGGCGGTCGGCTCTTCTCCCTCCGGCAGCGGCGGCGTCTCGCCGAAGCCCGGCATGTCGATCGCGTGCACCTGCCGCTCTCCCTCCAGCAGCGGGATCACCGGCTCCCAGATGCTGCGGGTGCCGCCGAGGCCGTGGATCAGCAGCAGGTCCCGGGTCACCGCGCCCCCGGCTTCGCGAAGAGCGCCTGCACGTCGCCGATCCGCCGCTCGCGGAAGCCCGCCTCCGAGGAGCTGAGGTAGAAGTCCCAGAGGCGGCGGAAGCGCTCGTCGTAGCCGCGGTCGCGCAGCCGCTCCCAGGCGGCGAAGAAGCGCTGGCGCCACTCGGCCAGGGTCGGCGGGTAGTGGGCGGTGATGTCGTCGACCCAGACCTGCTTCATCGAGGTGACGCGCTCCAGGCAGCCGACGATCAGCCCCTGCGAGGGCAGGCAGCCGCCGGGGAAGACGTGGGTGTTGGCGAAGCTCCTCGCCGCCTTCTCGATCTCGTAGATGCGGTCGTCGATCGTGATCGCCTGCAGCAGCATCAGGCCGTCGTCGGTGAGCAGCTCGTCACAGCGGCGGAAGTAGTCGTCGAAGTACTGCCAGCCGACCGCCTCGATCATCTCGACGCTGACGAGGCGGTCGAAGCGGCCCGCCAAGTCGCGGTAGTCCTGCAGCAGCACCGTCACCTGGCCCTCGAGGCCGGCTTCGCGGACGCGGCGGCGCGCCAGCTCGTACTGCTCGCGGGAGATCGTCGTCGTGGTGACGCGGCAGCCGCTGCGGCGGGCGGCGTGGATCGCCATCCCGCCCCAGCCGGTGCCGATCTCCAGCAGGTGGTTCCCGGGGCCGAGCCGGAGGCGGTCGCAGATGCGGTCGAGCTTGGCGAGCTGGGCCCCCTCGAGGCTCATCGTCTCGTCAGCGAAGTAGGCGCAGGAGTACATCATCCGCTCGTCGAGGAAGGACTCGAAGAGGTCGTTGCCGAGGTCGTAGTGGGCGGAGATGTTGCGGCGGGAGCCGGGGCGGGTGTTCTCGGGGACGAGGTGGCGGGCCCGGTGCCAGAGCCCGCGCGGGCGGGCGATCGCGCCGCGCAGCCCGTCCATCTCGCGCAGCTCGCGGGCGGCGATCTGGATCAGGGGGACGAGGTCGTCGGTCTCCCAGAGGCCGGCGACGTAGCTCTCGCCGAGGCCGACGCTGCCGCGCAGCGGCCCGCGCCAGGCGGCCGGGTCGTTGACCTGGATCCTCGCCGTCAGTTCCGCCCCGGGCGGGCCGAAGCTGCGTTCGCGCGAGCCTTCGAGAACCTCGATCCGTCCCTGGCTGACGTGGCCGAGGACGGCGCCGACGCCGGCACGGGCGAGCGCGTCCCTCATCGCGCCGCCTCCGGGTGCGGGTGGTAGCGGGCTCCCTTCAGCTTCAGCCGCAACGCCTGCGCGTAGATCTTCGTCACCACCTGCAGCGACATCGCCGGGTAGCGCGCGAGCATCCGGTTGAGCGTGCCGCGGCTCAACTCCCGCCGCCGCAGGTTGAGGGTCGCGTCGAAGGTCTTCGGCGATCGCCGAGTCCGCGCGCAACCGCCTATATCGCGGTTCTGTGCGGACTCGCGCGGGCGCGACTCGATCTGGACGGCGATGCTCTCGCCGGGCTCGGAGGCGCGGAAGGAGTAGGTCTGGTCCATGCCCATCAGCGGGGAGACGTGGAAGGCCTTGTCGAGGTCTTCCGCGAGCACCGTACCCCGGCGCTCGCCGCGCGCCAAGACATAGGGATGGCGCTCGCCCCAGGGGGTGTTCTCGACGTCGGCCACGATTGCATCTACCCGCTCCCCGGCCCCGTCGAAGCAGTAGTAGAAGGAAACCGGGTTGAAGCTGTGGCCGAAGTAGCGCAGGCCGGTGAGGAGGCGTACGGGCCCGGCGGGGCGCTCGCCGGTCGCCGCGGCGACGGCCTCGCGCGCGCACTCGTCCAGCGGCCGGGCCGGGTCGCCGAGGAAGTCCTCGCGGCGGAAGCGGGCGGGCGCGGCGCGCCGGGCGGAGAAGAGCGGAAAGGGATCGAGAACCTCCGGCAGCTCCCCGAGGTCGAGGTACATGAGGAAGAGCCGGTAGCGGAACGAGTGCTCGACCGGCTCGAAACGGCGGTGGCGGATGGTGCCCTCGTAGACCGCCGAGGAACTCACGCCGCCATCGCCTCCTCCTCGAGGGTGTCTGACTTCAGCCCCTCCATAGGGGGCATCAAGTCAGACACCCCCTTGGCGGGGGTGGGTTTGGTTGCGATTGCGTCGCAGATTCGTAACGCGCTGACGACGCCGTCCTCGTGGAAGCCCCAGCCCCAGTAGGCGCCGCAGTAGTGGGTGCGGCTGCCGTTGCCGGAGATCTCGGGGTGGCGGGCCTGGGCGGCGACGCCCTCCTTCGTATAGACGGGGTGGTCGTAGGAGATGCGGCGGATCACCTTCGCCGGGTCGATTTCGGCGCCGCGGTTGAGGGTGACGAAGTAGTGCAGCCGCGAGCGCAGTCGCTGCAGGTTGTTCATCCAGTAGGTGACGGTGCTGCCGACCGCCGGCTCGCCGCTGAGGTGGAAGTTCCAGCTCGACCAGGCGGCGCGGCGGCGCGGCATCAGCGAGGAGTCGGTGTGGAGGACCGCTTCGTTTGGCTGGTAGGGGATCGCGCTCAAGACCTCGCGCTCGGCCTCGCTCGGGTCGCCGAGCAGCGCCAGCGCCTGATCGGAGTGGGTGGCGATCACGACCTGGTCGAACTCCTCGCTCTCGCAGCCGTCGGCCTCGATCCGCACCCGGCCCGCTAGGCGCTCGATCCGCCGCACCGGTGCCCGCAGCCGCACCCGGTCGCGCCAGGGCGCCGCGATCGCCTCGACGTAGCTGCGCGAGCCGCCGCTCACGGTCCGCCAGCAGGGCCGGTCCCGCAGGCTGTACATCCCGTGGTTCTCGAAGAACTCGGCCATGAAGCTGGCCGGGAAGCTCCACATCTGCTCCGGGTCGGCGGACCAGACGGCGCTCGCCTGCGGCACGATCAGGCGCTCGACGAAGTGGCGGGAGAAGCCCTGCTGCTCGAGCCAGTGCCCCAGCGAGGGCGCGGTGCCGTTCATCCCGATCAGCGCCCGCGCCTCGCGGTTGAAGCGGCGCCAGTCGCGCAGCATCCCGAGGAAGCTGGGGGAGACGAGGTGCGCCGGGCGGGCGAAGAGGCCCCACGGCGTCCCGGAGTACTCGAAGCGGCCGCGGCCGTCGGCGACCGAGAAGCCCATGTGGGAGGGCTGGCTCGCCACCCCCAGCTCGGCCAGCAGCGCTTCGAAGCTGGGGTAGTTGCGGTCGTTGAAGACGATGAAGCCGGTGTCGATCCAGTGGGTCCCGTCCTCGGCCTCGACCGGGACCGTGTTCGTGTGCCCGCCGATCCGGTCGCTCGCCTCGTAGACGACGATCTCGTGCTCGGGGTGCAGTCGGTGTGCGGCCACCAGTCCCGAGACCCCGGTGCCGACGATCGCGATCTTCATCGTGCCTTTCTACGGAAAGGCATCTTGATCCGGATCAGCCGTAGGGCCGGTAGAGAATGCGGCCGCCGAGCAGCTCGGTGACGGTGGCGAACCGGTAGCCGCGGCCCCGCAGGGTGTCGATGATCCGCGGCAGCGCCGCCAGGGTCTCCCCGCGGGGGCCGCCGCCGTCGTGCATGAGGACGATCGAGCCCGGCTGGGCGTGGCCGACGACGTTGGCGTAGATCGCCTCCGTCCCGGGGGTCGACCAGTCCTGGGGGTCGACGTCCCAGGTGATCGTGCGCATGCCGAGGCCGCCGGCGGTGGCGACGACGCCGGCGTTGACGGCGCCGCCCGGCGGCCGGAAGAGGCAGGGCTTGAAGTGGGTGTAGGCCTCGATCCGCTGCGCGGCGCCGGCGATCTGCGCGTAGCCGGGGTATTCGACGTGGTCCATCGTGTGGTCGCCGAGCTCACTCCCCTGGGCGAGGATCTGCCGCATCGCCTCTTCGCGCCCCGGCATCACCTGGCCGACCTCGAAGAAGGTCCCGGGGACGTCCTTCTCGCGCAGCACCCGGAGGAAGTCGTCGGTGTAGTCGCTGGGGCCGTCGTCGAAGGTGAGGGCGACGACCTTGCGATCGCGCGGGCCGTTGGTGAGGAGCCCGGTGCTGCCGCCGGTGCAGCCGACGGCGCGGACGGGGCGGAGGCGGAAGTCCTTGGTCCCTCGGGCGGGTAGGGCACGTGCGCAGGGAAGCTGACCGCAGCCGTCGCTCTGCAGGACGCGCCACTCGTAGCGGCCCGGGGAAAGGCCGGCCTCCTCCGGATCCAGGGCGACCACGAGCTTGTCGGGCCGGGCCCGCTTCACCGTAGCCGCGAGGGCGCCCTTGGCCAGCACCTTTTCGTCAGCGCCGAAGACGACCAGGCCGACCCGCCGGTGGGCCCTGCGACCCCCGAGGCAGAGCAGGCGCTCCTTCGGGGGGCCGGAGCCGGACAGGCTGAGGCAGAGGTAGCGGGCCGCCGCCCGCCGCACGTCCGGCCGCGCTTGCAGCTGCGCCAGCGCCACCGACTTCGCCGTCCGCACGGTGAAGACCAGGTCCCGCCCCGCCTGGAAGAGGTCGGCGTGCTCGAGCCGCTGCCGGCGGGCGGCGGCGGCGCCTGGGAGCAGCAGCAGAGCGCCCGCGAGGAGGGCGGCGGCGCACAGGATCTTGCGGGAGGGGGCGATGGTCAGGTACCGGAGGGCTGCTTGCGCGAGGCTGTCGATGTTAAGTCCGCGGGCCGGCGCCGACGTTGCCCGCACCACTTCGACCTCTACCTTGTTGAGACCGGTTGTGAGCCTTCGCAGTCAAAGGAGAAGCAGCGCGCTCGCGTTGCTCGCTGCCATCGTCGCCCTGCTCGCGGCCGCACTCGCCCCTGCCCTCGGCAGCGCCGACACCGGCGGCGCCGGGCAGGTCGAACCGGGCGGCAACGTCAGCAACAGCGCCTTCGACCGCCAGGGGATGTGGGTCTGGTACGTCTCCCGCTCCGAGGGCGGCAGCATCGGCGCGATCGTCGCCCGCGCCAAGCGCAACGACGTCGGGACGGTCTACGTGAAGGCGGCCGACGGCGGCGGCAGCTGGAGCCAGTTCAGCAAGGGGCTGGTCCAGGCGCTGCACCGCGGCGGCCTCAGCGTCTGCGCCTGGCAGTTCGTCTACGGCGACGCCCCGGTGGCCGAGGCGCGGGCCGCGGCGGCGGCCGTGGCCAAGGGCGCCGACTGCTTCGTGATCGACGCCGAGGCCGACTACGAGGGCAAGTACGCCGCCGCCGACCGCTACGTCCGCACCCTCCGCGCCCGCGTCGGCGACGCCTTCCCGGTCGCGCTCGCCGGCTTCCCCTACGTCGACTACCACCCCTCGTTCCCCTACTCGGTCTTCTTCGGGCCGGGCGGCGCCACCTACAACCAGCCGCAGATGTACTGGAAGACGATCGGCACCTCGGTCCGCACCGTCTACGAGCACACCTACCTCTACAACCGCGTCTACGGCCACCCGATCTACCCGATCGGCCAGACCTACGAAGCCCCCGGCAGCGCCTCGATCCGGCTCTTCCGCCGCTTCGCCGCCAGCTACGGCGGCCTGGCGCCGAGCTGGTGGTCCTGGCAGGAGACCAACGGGCAGGAGTGGGGGGCGGTCGGCGCCGACAGCGCCACCCGTCCCGTCGCCGGCTACCGCCAGGAAATCGTCCACCCGCTGCTGAAGCGCAAAAGCTCCGGCGACCTCGTCGTCTGGGCGCAGGAGCACCTGATCGCCGCCGGCGCCGACCTGCCCGTCACCGGGATCTTCGGCCGCCAGACCGCCCGCGCCGTCCACGTCTTCAAGGAAGAGCACGGCCTCCCCGCCAACGGCGTCATCGACACCGAAACCTGGAACGCCCTGCTCGCCTTCACGCCGTACCGCCCGCGCTGGACCGCCGCGGGCGCCAGCACCGCCAGCACGAGCGCAGTTGTTCCCGGTATGCGGGAACAGGTGCGTCCGGCCAGCCGTCCGCTCTCGGCGAGCCTGCCGGCGAAGGCCTACGAGATCCCGCCCGCGCTCGGACGGGGCGCGGCTAGGCGCTGATCCGGGTGACGAGCCGGCCCAGGGTCGGCGACTCGATCGCGACCTCGTCGCCGTCGGCGAGCCAGACGCGGGGCTTGCGGCCCATGCCGACGCCCTCGGGGGTGCCGGTGGAGACGATGTCGCCGGGCTCGAGCGTCATCAGCCGCGAGAGCTGCGCCACCAGCTGCGGGATGCTGAAGATCAGATCGTCGGTAGCGCCGTCCTGCATCTCCTCGCCGTTGAGGGTGAGCCGGATCCCGATCCGGTCGTGCGGCCCCGCCTCGTCCGGCGTCACCAGCCAGGGACCGCACGGCGCCGACCCGTCGAAGACCTTCCCCGCCATCCACTGCGGCGTCGCCCCCTGCAGGTCGCGGGCCGAAAGGTCGTTCAGCAGCGTGTAGCCGGCGACGTATTCGAGCGCCTCCGCCTCCTCCACGTCCTTCGCCCGCCTCCCGACCACAAAGGCGACCTCAGCCTCATAGTCCGTCTTCCCCGTCGGCACTGCCACCGTCGCCCCGTCCGCCACCAGCGCGTTCGGGTACTTGGCAAAGATCGTCGGCACCTCCGGCAGCGAGTCCAAATCCACCCCAACCTCCGCCGCGTGCCTCCGGTAGTTCAGCCCAATACAGACGATCTTCCCCGGATCCGGAATCGGCGCCAGCACCTCCACCGAAGACAGCGGATGCGAAGGCGCCCCCGTATCCCCAATCCGCCCCCGCAGCTCCTCAACGCGCCCGTGAGCGATCAGCTCCTTCAACGACCCCCGGTGCGGCTCGCCGAGCAAAGCCCACGCATCGACCGCCCGCCCCTCCTCCAACACCCCGGCACGCGGCCCATCTCCAGCGTCAAACGTCAGCAGCCTCACCCGCCGAACCCTAAAAGAACGCTGGGCTAGAGGGGGTGGGTGACCTCTCCCCAGACACTCAACATCGAGCCATAGCGAGATGTGTCTGGG